>BNJT01001692.1_pt1 | contig 82783 bp, 148 predicted proteins | sample 8540491 | NCBI WGS metagenome assembly BNJT01 (sample SAMD00202455, study PRJDB9452) | human saliva metagenome | host: Homo sapiens | reverse complement strand
TATAGGGATTTTTTTGAAATCCACGCAAGCACTTTTTAAAAAAATTTATCGATAGATGATTTTTTTAGACGCAGACACCTTTAAGTTATGCTATTCAGCCTTTTTTTAAAGTTCGTTTACAGCGCCTAAATCCATTTGCAGAAAGTATTTCATTAAGTTTAATAAGCCCTCTCTCTTTTTCTTTCTCAGTATAAAACTCACAATTACGATTTTCTAAAAGCACCACGAAGTCGCCAATAAAAAAAGCTTCTGTTGCACCAATGTCCGCTTTCTTCAAACGAACAATTGCATTTTCAGCACCTATTTGTCGTAAAAATATCGACATTATCAATACCAACTTTCTTTAATGCTCGTTCATACTTAACCGATAAATTCGGTAAATCACGAATCCGTCCAATCTTAGAGAGTGCAGAATCGAGTTTTTTTCCTTCCTTATTTGAGTAATTGAAAGAATGATCAAGGTTCTCATTAAGACATTATCTTTCAAGATACTTTCAGTTAAAAGCATAATAATCAGATAATACAAAGCGCTTATTGAGTTCATTTGTTGTAAAAGGGTTTACATCCAAGTCCTTTTTAGTTTTATCGAAAGCTCATCCTTAGCGCGCAAGTAAACCTTATTGTTTGGCCCAAACAGCAAACATATCTTTTTCTTTATGAAACAAGCCATATCCCGTAAATAGATTTTTTTACTTGTTACATCTCCGATAAGTTGATTTAACAAATCACATACTTTACTGATATGATCATTTGGGATTATGAGAGTTTTTCATTTTAAAAACTCCTCCTTACTTAAGGTTAATCACATACGACTATACCAAGAAGTACTTCTCAAAAAAATGGTTATATCATAACCAGTTAAAGGTGACGAATATAAAAATTTCAAATTTGTGAGAAAGATCGCAAATGCAAAAATTTATTTATTGATAAACAACTAGATAAGAAAAAAACAAGCTTTATAGTTTAATATTTAACCATTAAAATTTTTTTAGAATTCAGGAGTAAAAAAATGACAGTAGGACTCGTTCTTGAAGGCGGCGGCATGAGAGGAATGTTTACAGCAGGCGTTCTTGATGCACTCATGGAACAAAAACATTCAAATAGATAAAAATTATTGGCGTTTCTGCGGGGGCATTATTTGGCATAAATTATGCATCCAATCAAAAAGAAAGAGCGTTGAGATATAACCTAAAAATATCTTAAAGATAAACGGTACATGGGATTTCATAGCCTTTTTACAACAGGCAACATTGTCAATAAAGACTTTTCGCTTTCTATGATCTCCCCTTTAATCTCGACCCTTTTGATCAAAAATGAATTTGAAAAAAATCTCACATTGATTTCTATTTAGCTGCCACAAACATCGAGAATGGTGAAGCTGAATATTTCAAAATCGAAAATGTTTTTCAAAGAAATGGAATACTTCAGAGCAACCTCAGCCATGCCTTTTGTCTCGCAATTTGTGGAAATTAATGGGCAAAAAAATATCTAGACGGTGGAATTGCTGATAGTATTCCATTTGAAAAAAAGCACAAAGAGCTCGGTTGTGATAAAAATCATCGTTGTTTTAACCCAACCTATCGACTACCGTAAAAACAAAAATCTTCTTCTTTTTTTATTCAAAGCTTTTTTTATCGCAAATATCCACACTTAGTTAAAACCTTAGAAAAATCGCTACCGCACTTATAATGAACAAGTAGAAGAAATCATTCGTTTAGAAAAAAACAAAATAAAAATCTTTGTAATCCGTCCAAATGTACCGCTCAATATAGGTCGATTAGAACGAGATGAAACCAAAATAAGAACTGTATATGAACTGGGTGAAAAAAATTCTCTCAGCACAAATTCAAGATCTAAAAAAATACTTAAGAAGTTGATTTTTAAATAAACTATTTCTCAAGTTTGGAATCTGATTCACATTTTTTTCGTCAAGGAAAAAAATTTTTCTCTTGATACTGTACATCAATACAGATATAATCTAGCCAAATTTAGATAACTCTATTCAAGAAGGTTTTTATATGGCAACTCAAGAAGAAAAAGCAAAAAGCGCTCGCCGCAGCACTTGGTCAAATTGAAAAGCAATTCGGTAAAGGCTCAATTATGAAATTGGGCGATACTCAAGCCCTTGATGTTGAATCTGTTTCAACTGGTTCTTTAGGTCTTGATGTCGCTCTTGGTATTGGTGGTTTACCAATGGGTCGTATTGTTGAAATTTTTTTGGACCTGAATCTTCTGGTAAAACAACTTTAACTTTATCTGTTATCGCTCAAGCACAAAAAAAGTAGGTAAAACCTGTGCGTTTATCGATGCGGAGCATGCACTTGATCCTATTTATGCAGCAAAAACTTGGCGTTGATGTTAAAGAGCTCTTAGTCTCCCAGCCAGATAATGGTGAACAAGCACTTGAAATTTGTGATGCATTAGTACGTTCTGGTGCTGTAGATGTCGTCATCGTGGACTCGGTTGCTGCACTTACCCCAAAAAGCTGAAATTGAAGGTGAAATGGGTGATTCACACATGGGGTTTACAAGCGCGTTTAATGTCTCAAGCGCTACGTAAATTAACCGGTCAAATCAAAAAAATGCAAACTGTCTCGTTATCTTCATTAACCAAATTCGTATGAAAAATTGGTGTCATGTTTGGTAACCCAGAAACCACAACTGGTGGTAACGCACTGAAAATTCTACTCTTCTGTGCGTTTAGATATCCGTCGTACTGGTTCAGTTAAAGATGGAGATGAGGTCATTGGTAACGAAACTCGTGTTAAAAGTAGTTAAAAACAAATTAGCTGCACCTTTCCGCCAAGTTGATTTCCAAATTCTTTATGGAGAAGGTATTTCTAAAGCTGGCGAATTAATTGAACTTGGTGTTAAACACAAACTTGTTGAGAAATCTGGTGCATGGTATGCATACAACGGTGAAAAAATTGGTCAAGGTAAAGCTAATGCGATGAAGTGGTTACATGAAAATCCTGCGAAATCAGATGAACTTGAAGCGAAGCTTCGTGCTGAATTAGTCGCTAACCCAGAACAAGCATTAATGGCGGACATTGAACAATCTAATGATGACGCAGAAAGCGATTTCTAATCACTAAAAGTGCGGTCAAAATTGACCGCACTTTTCATTTCAACCGTATTTCACCTAAAAGGAATTTCTATGTCTTCTCTTGCTTTGAGCTATGTCGTTAATTTACTTGCTCGACGTGAATATAGCGAATTTGAACTACGCAATAAAATGCAGGAAAAAGCATTTACAGAAGATGAGATCGATGAAACAATTGCTTACTGTCAGAAAAAAAACTGGCAAAATGATAAGCGATTTGCTGAAAATTATTTACACGCACGTTCGCAACGTGGGTATGGTGCAAATCGTATCAAACAAGAATTACGTCAACTGAAAGGTGTATCTTCAGACGTAATCAATGAAGTCCTCGCAGAAAGTGAAATTAATTGGATTGAAATAGCAGAAAAGGTTCTACACAAAAAGTTTCCTAATTATGCAGAACCTCAACCAATCAAAAAGCAAACAAAAAAATTTGGCAGTATATGCTCTCTCATGGATTTTATTCTGAAGAATTTAGCGATTTTATCGGAAATGGAATAGAAGACTGATGAGCCTAAAGAAATAAATCCCTAATACTGTAAAAATTAAACAACCAACTAAATGACTCACTAAAAACGAACAATCCATTTACCCACTCTTCTTTAAAAAAAGAGTTCTATTACTTCGCCTGAAAAAGAAGAAAAAAGGTGGTGAGAGCACCAAGAAATCCAGTCACTAAGAATAATCGCCATTCAGGGCTAAATTGAGGAAATAACCAAAAAGGCGGCCACTAAAAATCCCCATCAAAAACAGCCAATAAAGTTCGCCACAAGTGTACCAAATGCAAGTGTGCTAAATAGTGAATTCAACCAAAGACCCTAATCCCCATCGTAAGGGATGCACCGATGGCTGCACCTGTGCTCACAAGAATGATTGACTGAAACATTTATTTGATACCAAAAAGCTCCGCCAAATGTTTAGCTACCGCTTCATCTTTATTGAACCCAATCTCTTCCAATTCAGGGCAAGCTTCTTTTTAGACGAGGATCAGCATTTGCCATCACATAACCTTTACCAGCCAAAGAAAGCATTTCAACATCATTTTGACCATCACCAAAAAGCAATACAATCTTTTTAATCCATAATTTCTATTTTTCTAATAGATGAGCTAATGCATCACCTTTAGATACATTTTTTTGTTCATGACCTCTAAGCAAGTCACAGCGGAATAAACAATCGTCGTTTTATCACCAAAATGTGTTCTAAGATAATCTTCCAGTTCTACAAGATCTTTTCGGGATCACGAGCAATAAAAAAATACTTTTTCAGTTCCTCTTCCGTGATGTTTTTGTGAAATCAACCACCTCATACATGAAACCTGAATCCTTGTGATATTTTTGCTAATTCAGGCACATCTATATTGATAAACCAACCATCATCTTGATAAGTATTGATACAAATCTTGGTACGATCAAAAGGGATTTTATACAACTCAAGCACGATTTCTTCTGGAAGACTATTGCTATAAATAAGGTTACCTTTTAGGTCGCGTACTCTCGCGCCATTGGAAGTGATCATTACAGCATGCTCCGCTCCAATCTTACCTAAAATAGAAGAAACATCCGTGTGATTACGGCCTGTCGCTAAAATAATATCAACACCTTTTTGTTCTAATTTATTTAATATCTCAATTGTAAAATCACCAATTACATGATTAGCATTGAGTAATGTACCGTCAAGATCAGAAACAACGGCTTTAAATGGAAGTTGTTGCATAAAAACACCCGTATAAAAAATGAGTCTGTATCATACCAAAACAACACGATTTTTGACCGCACTTTCTATCATAAAAACGACATTCATTGATAAAAAACAAAAAGGCGCATCTTTCGATACGCCTTCTTTATCTAACTTGTTACAGTTAATACATCAATTATTTGATGATTTTCGCAACAACGCCAGCACCTACTGTACGGCCACCTTCACGGATTGCGAAACGTAAACCTTGGTCCATCGCGATTGGGTGGATTAAGCTTACTGTCATTTTGATGTTATCACCAGGCATTACCATTTCCACGCCTTCTGGTAACTCGATTGTACCAGTTACGTCAGTTGTACGGAAATAGAACTGTGGACGGTAACCTTTGAAGAATGGAGTGTGACGACCACCTTCATCTTTTGATAATACGTAAACTTCTGATTCGAAAATCAGTGTGTGGAGTGATTGAACCTGGTTTCGCTAATACTTGACCACGTTCGATTTCTTCACGTTTGGTACCACGTAATAATGCACCGATGTTTTCACCTGCACGACCTTCGTCAAGTAATTTACGGAACATTTCAACACCAGTTACTGTTGTTTTAGTTGTTGGTTTGATACCAACGATTTCAACTTCATCACCAGTACGGATGATACCACGCTCAACACGACCTGTTACTACTGTACCACGACCTGAAATTGAGAACACGTCTTCGATTGGAAGAAGGAACGGTTGGTCAATTGCACGCTCTGGCTCAGGAATGTAAGTATCTAAGTGGTTTGCTAACTCAAGGATTTTTTCTTCCCATTCTGCAACGCCGTTTAATGCTTGTAATGCAGAACCACGTACGATTGGAGTATCGTCACCTGGGAAAGTCATATTGAGAAAGAAGTTCACGAACTTCCATTTCTACTAATTCTAATAACTCTTCGTCATCTACCATGTCGCATTTGTTTAAGAATACGATGATGTAAGGTACACCTACTTGGCGACCTAATAAGATGTGCTCACGAGTTTGTGGCATAGGACCATCTGTCGCTGCTACTACTAAGATAGCACCGTCCATTTGCGCCGCACCGGTAATCATGTTTTTAACATAGTCCGCGTGTCCTGGGCAGTCAACGTGTGCGTAGTGACGAGTTGGAGTATCGTATTCAACGTGTGAGGTGTTGATGGTGATACCACGCGCTTTTTTTCTTCTGGCGCGTTATCGATTTGGTCGAATGCACGAGCTGCACCACCGTAGTGTTTTGCTAATACGGTTGTGATTGCTGCTGTTAAAGTTGTTTTACCGTGGTCAACGTGGCCGATTGTACCCACGTTTACGTGCGGTTTTTGTACGTTCAAATTTTTTTCTTTAGACATTTAAAGAGTCCCTCTAAATAGACACGGTTATCGATGGGTAAATTAAACCACATTAACCAATAAAATCATTACTATTTAATAAAGGAGAGAGGAATTTTGGAAGGCTGGTGCTGATAGGCGGATTTGAACCGCCGACCTCACCCTTACCAAGGGTGCGCTCTACCAACTGAGCTATATCAGCGTTTGGAGCGGGCAGCGGGAATCGAACCCGCATCATTAGCTTGGAAGGCTAAGGTAATAGCCATTATACGATGCCCGCAGTCCTAAATTCATCTGTCCCATCAGAATTCATTTAGAAAATGGTGGAGGGAGAAGGATTCGAACCTTCGAAGGCTGAGCCAACAGATTTACAGTCTGCCCCCTTTGGCCGCTCGGGAACCCCTCCACGCTAAATGAATACTTGTTTACTAAAGGATGGTGCCGACTACCGGAATCGAACTGGTGACCTACTGATTACAAGTCAGTTGCTCTACCTACTGAGCTAAGTCGGCGTGTTGTAAGCAAGTGAGGCGTATTATATGGAAAAATTTTATGCCTGACAAGTTTTTTTATGAAAAAATGCGTTTTTAACTATTCGTCTAATTTACAAGCAAAAAGCCACATTCTTGCTTTTAAAACTCACCACTTTTAATAAAAAAACGATGATCACAACTCATTTATAGGGTATATTTTTGTCCAATTTTTTTCACTCTAGATATAAAGCACCGTGGAAATTACCGAACAACTCACACCCTTTTCTGAACTTTAGTCGTCAACAATGGGCTGAATTAAGAAAAATCTGTTCCGCTAAAATTAACGGAGCAAGATCTCAAACCGCTTTTAGGTTTTAATGAAGAGCTTTCTCTTGATGAAGTGAGCACCATTTACCTGCCACTTGCACGTCTTATTAACTACTACATTGACGAAAACCTTCGCCGCCAAAACCGTTTTTAAATCGTTTTCTTGGCGGACAAAGCCCTAAAGTCCCTTACATCATTAGTATCGCGGGTAGTGTTGCTGTCGGGAAAAAGTACATCGGCACGTATTTTTGCAATCTTTGCTAACCCACTGGCCTACCGAACGAAAAAGTTGATCTGATTACTACTGATGGTTTTCTTTATCCATTAGAGAAACTTAAAAAAAGATGATTTGCTACAGAAAAAAAGGCTTCCCTATTTCTTATGATACGGCCAAATTAATTCGTTTTTTTTAGCTGATATCAAATCAGGCAAGCCATCTGTAAAATCGCCTATTTACTCTCATCTGACTTACGATATCGTTCCTGATAAATTTGATATTGTTGACCAACCGGATATTTTTAATTTTAGAAGGACTAAATGTTCTCCAAACAGGTTCAAATAAAGCCAATCAAACCTTCGTGTCTGATTTTTGTGGATTTCTCCATTTACGTTGATGCTGACGAGAACTTACTCAAAGAATGGTACATCAAAGCGATTCTTAAAAATTCCGTCAAAGTGCTTTCACCAATCCAGATTCCTATTTTAAACATTATGCTAATCTCTGAGCAAGAAGCCATTGAAACAGCCAGTAACATTTGGGATAACATTAACGGATTGAATTTAAAACAAAACATTCTGCCGACTCGTGAGCGCGCCAATCTCATTCTTAGAAAAAGGTGAAAAATCACGAAGTTGAATTAGTGAAATTAAGAAAATAAAAAAAGAGCGGTCAATTTGACCGCTCTTTTTCTCACTGCCTTACGACATTCTTCCATTCTCAATGCCAATCACCTGATCGCAAATAGCCATGGTAGATTGGCGATGACTCACGAGAATAATCAATTTTTTTCTGCTTTCACGTTCAACAATGATTTCAAAAATCATCGCTTCGTTTAAAGCTATCCAAATTGCTAGTCGGTTCATCGAGTAAAATAATCGGTGCGTTGTGTAGGAATGCACGAGCAATACCGATACGTTGTTTTTTTCACCATCAGAGAGGTTGCCGCCCAATTCCGTCATTTTTTTCGTTTGATAACCTTCTGGCAAGCTTAAAAATGAAATCATGAATTGACGCTTTCTTCGCGGCTTCCATAATTTCTTCTAACGTTGCATCACGGCGTGCAAGGCGAATATTTTCCTCAATGGTTTCGTTGAAAAATATAGGTTTGCTGGGTAATGTACGCCATATTGTCACGCAAACTACGGGTGTTGATATTCGGTAAGGTTTCGCCGTTAATTTTAATGCTACCCGATTTAGGATCGTAAAAAAACGCATCAGCAGTTTTAACAGGGTACTTTTTACCGCTGCCACTTCTGCCGTGAATACCCTAAAATTTCACCCTTTTTTTCACTGACAAGCTAACATCCGATAAAAATTTGTTCTTCACCATAAGCAAAAGCTTTACATTCTCAACATCAATGCGAGAAACCTCTTTTCAAATCGACCGCACTTTCTACGTCTTTTAATTCAGGGTTCTTCTGCTAGCAAACTCAATACACGCTCACCTGAAGCCAAAGGTTTGTAACAAGTTGCTTGAAAGGTTACTTAACGCAATAACCGGGCCATAGCTCGACATCAATAAAAATCACGCCGATTAAAAAAAGGCAGAAAAAAATCAATCTTATCTAGACTAAAACAAAAATTAAGCCCGTGAATAACATAATGATGTTAAACGCTGATACTGCCACTTCAGTGTAAACGCGCACTTTTCGCTTCTTGGTCTTTAATACGTTCAAAAAGCTGTATCAATTTTTTTGGCTGCGTTGTTGAATTTCATCTAAACGTTGTTTCGCATAGCCGAAAAAGTTGAATTTCTTTCATACCTCGTACGCTGTCGAGGAAGAAATCATTCATTTCGCCTACTAACTCACGATAGCGTCTGCCATCTTCACGCGCCAATTTGGTGGTAATAATGGGTAGAATCACGCCCACTGTTAAATAAGCGGCTAATGCCACAACTACAAACCAGCCTGAAAGATGCCCAAAGACCAACAATAAAATCGCAGAAGTAAAGAACGCGATCATAATTGGCGCGATAGTGTGCGCATAGAACACTTCGAGCAATTCAATATCATTGGTGACTAATGACACTAATTGCCCCGCTTGTTTGTCTTGCAACTTCACAAAAGCCAAGCGACGTAAAGAAGAAAACACTTTATCGCGCAATAATGCCAATAATTTAAAAAGCAATATAGTGCCCTGACATTTGCTCTAAATAACGCAATGCGCCACGAGCCACCGCTAACACGATAAGTGCGGTCAAAAATTCCAGAAAAAAACTTAAATGGGTGTCAAAGTTTAATAGATTTACTAAACCCCATCGCCCCAAGCACCATAATAAAGATGGCAGCCAGGAAAACCGAGCGTTCCCATGGTGATGGTAAACGCCATGATATGCGCCAGTGGGAGTCACTAATTTCAACAAATGCCCCATCACAACAAAAACCATTTTTTTACGCATTTTGCCACCTCTCTAATTTGTTCTAAATCTTTTTGTTGTTGGAACATTTCAGCATACGCACCTTGTTTTTCCATGAGGTCTTTATGCGTGCCTTGCTCAATCAATTTGCCTTGTTCAAGCACATTAATGCAGTCGGCATTCACGGCATTCGCCAAAGCGATGAGAAATCATCACAATGGTTTTTGTTGTTTAAATTGTTGAATGAACTGCAAAAATAATTTCTTCGCTTTCCACATCAATGTTACTGGTCGCTTCATCAAAAAAATATAAAGCGCCGCATTGTGTAATAACGCGCGTGCTAAAGGCTAAACGTTGAATTTGACCGCCAGATAAATTCGCGCCACGGCTTAATAGCGGCATATCTAATCCACCATTATCTCGAACGAATTGCGCCAGATTGACTTGCTCTAAACACGCATAAATTTGCTCATCTGTGGCATCAATTTTTCGCCATGGTCATATTTTCACGCAGCGTACCTTTAAACACGTAACTGCTATGGCTCACCAAAGAGACTTTTTTTCGTAAAAACGAATGACGATCAATCTCTTGAATTTCTTGGCCGTTGAATAGAAATTTTTGCCTTGTTGCGCTTTGATTAAAGCCCATTAGCAATGAAACCAAAGGTCGATTTACCACAACCACTTTTTACCCACAAATACCGTAAGCTGATTTGGTAAGATGCTTAAATCTAAGCCAACAATCGCAGGCTTCTCTTCGCTGTAAGCAAAATGCAGATCTTGAATATCCACCTGAATGGCATTTTTTTCGCTGCAAAATCGACCGCTTGTGTTTGAGTTTCCACTGGGCGTATCTAACAATGTGAAAGATCTTATCTGATGCCGCTTTTACCATTCATCGCCACATGGAAGAAAGAACCCAATAAACGAAGTGGAATAAAAGAATTCAGAAGAAAGCAGAATAAATAAAAATGACGCCCTAATACGGTTAATTGATCCGCTTGGAATTGCAACAAGGCCGTTAAAATCCCGATTGCCGCACCACCGTAAGCAAGTAAATCCATCAGCGACACTGAGTTAAGCTGCATGGTCAGCACTTTCATGGTAATTTTTGCGGAAATGTTCTGCTTCTTCATCCATTGCTTTCGCTTTATAAGCATCATCTTGATAGATTTTTTTCAGCGTGATTAAACCTTGTAGGTTATCTAAGAAACTGCTGCCTAACCCCACATAAATGGACCAATATTTTTGCCAAGAGTTTTTTTCGCAATTTTATTCACCGCAATAATCGACATTGGAATCAGCGGCACGCAAATCAACAAAAATCACGGCTGTTTTTAAAAGCTGAAAAAGATCAGAAAAGCGAAGAGTGTGAGCGGGTGCAAGCAAGCTATAAAAAAAAGCTGAGGCAAATAACGCCCGAAAAGTAGATTTCAAGTTGTTCCACGCCTTCTGAAGCCACTTGAATGATGTTTGACGTAGATTGTTGATTCACTTGGTTAAGTGGCATGGAAGCCAATTTGCGATAGATGAGGCTACGCAGCTCATGTTTTCACTTTCGTACTCGCAAAAATAAGAGGCCTGCACCGATTTTTTTACCCGCAAAGGCACGCAACGCCAAAGCAGCAATCAAAACAATGCCCAAAAAAATGACCGCACTTAGTCGGGCCCAATTCATTAAAAATAAGCCGCCTGTAAAATATAAGAAAAACACGACGGCACTAATAATCCCACCAATTAACGCCACCCAGTTCCATAACACCGTGATGCCAATCCATTTTTTTACTGTCGGCCACCGTGTTAATTAGGGCGTTTATCTATCATCATAATGATTGCTCCTAAAAAAACAAAAAAAGAAGTACGCACATTACTATGCGTACTTTTGCTACCAATCTAACAACTAAAAACGAGTCTATTTCGTATCATTGTCCTTAAACGATAAAAAAATCGTGAAAAATTATAGTAAAGAATACACACAAATAATAGATCTAATTGAAAAATTATTTCCATTTCTAAATAAAATAAAAAAATACCGCACTCGGTTTTCCTAAGTGCGGTCATTTCTCAATGATATTTTTTTGAATATTAGACTAAACGTCTAAGTTTGCTCGCAACGCATTCATTTCGATGAATTCACGACGAGGCTCAACTTCATCACCCATTAATGTGGTGAAGAGTTGGTCTGCTGCAACAGCATCTTTAATTGATACTTTTAACATACGACGAGCATTTGGATCCATGGTGGTTTCCCAAAGTTGCTCAGCGTTCATTTCACCCAATCCCTTTATAACGTTGGATTTCTAAGCCACGACGAGATTCTTTCATCAACCATTCAACAGCTTGTTCAAATGATTGAACGGGTTGAGTTTTTTTTCACCACGAGTGACATACGCCCCTCTTCGAGCAAGCCATTGACTTGCTGACCGAATGTAGAAATCTTCGCAAATTCATTGCCCGTCACAAAATCAAAGTTAATGAAGTAATCTGTATCAATACCATGTTTACGAACAGTAATGACTGCTTCATATACTTGGCGTTCGCTGTTAAATTGCGTTCTTGCTGAATATAAATGTGCTTCCGTTTCTTTTTCGGTTAAGTACGCAACAAAAGCATTCGCCCAATTTTCGACCGCACTTTCATTACGCATTAACTCAACGGTTAATTGTGGTTGGTAAACCAAAGCCTTGTAACAATGGCTCTGGATAGTAACGACTTAAACGAGTAATTAATTTCTGAACATTGTTATATTCGCCTACTAATTTCTCAAACACTAAATCATTCATTGCTGGTGCATTAGCACTGATATGTAACGCTGCACCATCTAACGCAAGCATTAACTCATATTGCACCATTTCGTCGTTATCTTTGATATAACGCTCTTGTTTACCTTTTTTTCACTTTATAAAGTGGCGGCTGAGCAATATACACGTAACCACGCTCAATTAATTCCGGCATTTGACGATAGAAGAAGGTCAATAATAAAGTACGAATATGTGAACCGTCCACGTCCGCATCGGTCATGATAATGATGTGATGATAACGTAATTTATCCGGATTATATTCATCGCGACCAATACCACAGCCAAGCGCTGTAATTAATGTACCCACTTCTTGAGAAGAAAGCATTTTTGTCAAAACGTGCTTTTTTTCAACGTTAAGAATCTTCCCTTTTAACGGTAAAATCGCCTGGGTTTTACGGTCACGACCTGATTTTGCCGAACCGCCCGCAGAATCCCCCTCCACGAGGTAAAGTTCTGAAAGAGCTGGATCTTTTTCTTGGCAGTCAGCTAATTTACCCGGAAGGCCCAGCAATATCTAATGCGCCTTTTACGACGGGTCATTTCACGGGCTTTACGTGCGGCTTCACGTGCACGTGCAGCCGTAATAATTTGATTTACAATGATTTTTCGCATCGGCTGGATTTTCTAATAGATATTCCTGCATACGCTCATTCATGGCAGATTCAACCGCACTTTTTCACTTCAGAAGACACTAATTTGTCTTTTTGTTTGTGAAGAGAATTTAGGATCGGGCACTTTCACCGAAATAATCGCCACCAAACCTTCACGCGCATCGTCACCTGATGTGCTCACTTTCTCTTTTTTTCAGTAACCCTTCGCTTTCCATATAGTTATTTAAGCTACGAGTTAATGCACCACGGAAACCGGCTAAGTGTGTACCACCATCACGCTGTGGAATGTTATTGGTAAAGCAATAAACGTTTTTCGTTTACGCCATCATTCCATTGCAATGCAACTTCCACGCCAATACCGTCTTTTTTTCAGCTGAAAAAAATAGAATGGTTTTGGGTGAATTGGATTTTTTTATTTTTTTATTTAAATATTCAACGAACGCTTGAATACCACCTTCGTAATGGAAGTGATCTTCTGTGCCATCACGTTTATCGATTAAACGAATCGATACACCAGAGTTTAAGAATGAAAGCTCACGTAAGCGTTTTGCTAAAAATTTTTGTAATCGAAAGTTGTAATTGCAAAGATTTCTGGACTTGGCCAGAAACGCACCGTTGTACCCGTCGCTTTGCGTTTCACCGATAATAGTTAAAAGGCCCTTGAGGCTCACCTAAGTGATAGAATTGCTCGTACACATGACCTTGGCGACGAATGGTTAATTGCAATTTATCAGAAAGTGCATTTACTACCGAAACACCCACGCCGTGTAAACCACCTGATACTTTATAAGAGTTATCATCGAATTTACCACCCGCATGAAGCACTGTCATGATTACTTCTGCCGCAGAAACACCCTTCTTCTGGGATGAATATCTACTGGAATACCACGACCGTCATCTTGTACGGAAACAGAATTGTCATCATGAATAGTAACGATAATATCGGAACAATAGCCCCGCAAGCGCTTCATCGATCGCATTATCCACCACCTCAAACACCATATGGTGTAGGCCTGTTCCATCATCGGTATCCCCAATATACATGCCCGGACGTTTCCGAACCGCATCAAGCCCTTTTAAGACTTTAATACTTGATGCACCATAAGCATTTTCTGTAACCGGTGTTTCTGACATAGTTTTTCTCTATTTTGTAATGAAAATTGTGCGGAATTATAGCAAAAAACTGACTATTTTGCGAAATAAAAAGTGCGGTCAAAATTTTCGCTGTTTAAAAACCAATAAACAAATACATAGCATATAAACAAAAAGACGAGTTTTATCTAAACTCGTCTTTTTTATTGCATTAACACTTATTTCCAAATGTGGTTATTTAACCCGAGTTCTTTCACCATATCTGTGAAACCTTTGATACTCGAAATATAATCACGAATCGTACTGTCTTCCAGCAATGACTTTTTCAAAAGATGGTTCAAAACTATTCTTTCCTAAATTAGCTGCAACAATCACTTCTCGGTTACGAAGTACCATCGAAATAGGACAATTAAATTTCTCTTTCAAGCTGCAAAAGCGTTCCATTAACTTAGGCGATAAGGCATATCTGGCTAAGATTTGATCTTCAGTAAACACATCAAAAATAACGATTAAAAGATGGACTATCCATCAAAGCAATTTCACCTTCTTTTCTTAAACACCCCTCCTTCTTATCGCAAACATAAAACCCAATGGGCCAGTTCTTTAGGGAAGGTCGCTTTTAAATAAAAATGCCTTGAAAGGTCGTGGTCCTTAATCCTTTCATCATTTTTTTCCGCTCGGTTCCATATTAAACGCTGCAAAATCACAGATTTCAACTTCAGTCTGGTCAAGCTCACCCAAAAATTAAATCCTCACTACGATAACTCGCCGGATAACTATCGTAAACTGAGAAAAAAATCATTAAGATGAAGCCCCCGGTCTGGTCTAAAGTGGAAGCCAAACTCCTGGACAATCGTGTTAATTACCCGAGTTTTAAATTCTGCAATAAAGCGTTTATATCTAAAAAAATAAGCGACGAAAAACAATAAATGAGCACACCAAGAATCAATGCCGTACTTAATAGATTCTCACTCCCTATCGCGCCGAGAAGCAAAAAAATAACCCAAAAAAACAACCCTATTATCGATTTGTTAATAAGGGATTTTATGGCTAAACGTTCCTCATCTAATTTTTTTCCAATCCAAGAAAACGAATCCCTTCAATCTCTTTTTGGTGTATTCATGGTTTTGTCCACTTATTGTTTAAATAAATTACCCACATTAGGGACTTCCGCTTCATTCTGAGGAATATCGAAAAAAATGTTCCTTTCTGGAAATTAAACAAGTTTGCAATTAAATTTGACGGGAAACATTTCCACCGCATTGTTATACTCTTCAACTGCTGAATTATAAGTACGTCTTGCTGCAGAAATTTGCTCTTCTACATCGCTAAGTACGGTCTGAATTTGCATAAGATTTTTGATTGGCCTTTGAGATCAGGGTAATTTTCTAGACGAACCTGTAAATGACGTAATACCCCCTGAAATTTCATTATTGAGTTGGAAATTTTTTTCACTTGTAGTATGAGCTAATTTAGCACTTTCACGTAACGTCACGATACGCTCAAGCAAGCTACGCTCATGCGACATATATTCCTTTGCTGTGGCAACAAGGTTTGGCAACAAATCATAACGACGCTTTTAACTGAACATCCACGCTTGCCTCAACACTGCTCACTTGATTACGTCTCATAACCAATTTGTTATACATTGAAATGGTGAAAGCTAAAGTTACAACAACAATACCTGCGACTACACTCATTATTATTTTCTCCATAAAAAAATTATCCCTGCTTAGTATAGGGAAAAAGCGTAATAAAAATCCATTCTCTTAGACAATTTTTTTGTTGATAAAAAAATCAATAAAAAAATAAACAAAAACCAAGAATTTAACTTATTCACTTCCTATTCATATCGACGCAAAGTGCGGTCAAATTTTTACGAAGATTTTTTTCGAGACTAAATCCTTTCTTTATTATTGTGATTTTATGTACAAAAAAAGATACTCCAAGTGAAAGATAACCTCACTAAATAACAATCATTCTCAATAACATTAAAAAAAAACAATCACTTACCCACTTATTTTCATAAGGAAAAATAAGGGTATTTTTGATTACGATCAAATAAATTTCCCTCATCAAGGCATATCATAGGTAAATTAACCATACAAGTAACGTGCCAATTTGGGAGTGATTATATGCAACGAAGTGATGGATTATTTTCTGCTTTAGCAGAAGTTTCCCGTCGGGATTTTTATGAAGTTATGTACCGCACTTGCGGCGACTATGGGGTTAAGTTCAAAAAGCGGGTGCAGAAATGACCGCTGCTTTAACCGAACCCTAAACGTCCACCAGTATTATGGATTGGTGCGCAAGAATGTACGGGTTGTACTGAATCCTTGCTACGCGCGACCCACCCAACAGTAGAAAAACTTGGTATTGGAAATGATTTCCTTAGAATACCACGAAACCCTTTCTGCAGCCTTCGGGGAACAAGCTGAAGATAATAAACACAATGCAATTAAACAGTATTATGGAAAATATGTTTTAGTCGTAGATGGATCTATTCCGGTGAAAGACGGCGGCGTCTATTGTATGGTAGCAGGTAAACCGATTGTAGAACACATCCAAGAAGCTGCTAAAGGTGCTGCAGCAATTATTGCGATCGGTTCTTGTGCGGCATGGGGTGGCGTACCTTCTAGTGGCGGCAACCCAACTGGTGCAAGCAGCTTATCTGAAGTATTACCAAAAAGGCACCCAGTGATTAATATTCCAGGTTGTCCACCAAATCCACACAACTTCCTTGCAACTGTCGCTTATATTCTTACTTATAAGAAACTACCCGCAATGGACAAATTAAATCGTCCATTATTCGCTTACGATCGCTTAATTCACGAAAACTGCTATCGTCGTCCGCACTTTGATGCGGGTCGCTTTCGCTAAAGAATACGGCGATTACGGTCACCGCAACGGTTGGTGTTTGTATCATCTCGGTTGTAAAGGGACCAGAAACTTACGGTAACTGCTCTACTTTAGAATTCTGTGATGTCGGCGGTAATAACTGGCCGGTCGGTATCGGGACACCCTTGTTATGGTTGTAACGAAAAAAAGGCGTCGGCTTTTACTAAAGGTATCTTTCCAATTAGCGGGCGTAGAAAACCCAACACCACGCGTTGAAAAAAACCAGATGTCAACAATACCGAAGGTTCAGGGTGCAACCATGACCGCCATTGGTTTATTAGGTGGTGCAGCTGCAATCCTAGCAGGCGTGAGTGTTGTGACCTTACGCGAATTAAGCGCTCAACATAAAGCCCGTTCTGAAGCTAAAGCCGCAGAGAAAGAACAACATACAGGTAAATAAGATGGATAGACGAAAATTTCTAAAAAGCAGGTATGCTTGGCGGAATCGCTTCCTCCTTGCCTGTGTCGAGTGCGCAGGCAACGGAAACGGTTGAGCCCATTCCTGGTGCACTAGGAATGCTTTTACGACTCTACCCTTTGCGTAGGTTGTCAAGCATGCGTGGCTGAATGTCAAAACGTAAACCACACACCCGTGAATCCAAAAAGGTGATCAAACTTGGTCAAATAACGACAAACTCACCCCGTTTACTCGTAACGTGATTCAAGTATGGAGTGATGGCGACGGCACAAATAAAGACAAAAACAGAAAACGGCTATGCTTACGTGAAAAAAACAATGTATGCATTGCGTTGACCCTAACTGTGTTGCGGTTTGTCCAGTTCAAGCACTTACCAAAGATCCCAAAAACGGGTATCGTAAAATATGATCCCGATATTTGTACCGGTTGCCGTTATTGCATGGTTGGCTGTCCGTTTTGATGTACCAAAAATACGACTATGACAATCCATTCGGTGAAATCAGCAAATGTGAACTCTGTAACCAAAAAAAGGTGTTGAACGTTTAGATAAAGGTGAATTACCTGGTTGCTGTCATGTTTGTCCAACTGGCGCCATTATTTTTTTGGTACACGTGAAGAATTATTGGCTGAAGCGAAACGTCGTTTAAGCTTATTACGTGGTACTGAATATGATTACCCACGTCAACACGTCAATAGTACAGATAAATACCGTGCTACCGTACCGGCATATCAATATCACATCTACGGTGAAAAAGAAGGTGGTGGTACACAGGTGCTCGCCTTAAGTGGTGTACCTTTTGCTAATCTTGGTTTACCAGACTTAGATGAAGTCGCGACAGGTTCTCGTGCGGCGCATTTACAACACTTCTTGTATCGCGGTTTAGCCTTACCGTTAGTGGCACTTGCCGGTTTAACCTTTATGACTTACAAAAAAATATGCATGGCGATAAAATCGCTGAGCGTATTGCAGCACAAAAAGAAGCCATGCGTCAGGCACGCAAGGAAATCGAAGAAGCGGAGGATGAGCATCATGAGTAATCCACGTCCGGTAGGGCGGTCGCCTTGTTTCTGCCGCAATTCTCTTTTTTTGCACCACTTGCCGTGCTTTGCGTTTTTATTAATTTTTAAAAACGTTTAGTGTTTTGGTATTGGTTCCGTGACCGCACTTAATGGCGGTTATCCTTGGGGTTTATGGATTGCCTTTGACTTACTTGTCGGTACAGGATTTGCCTGTGGTGGTTGGGCACTCGCTTGGACCGTGTATATTTTTCAATAAAGGGAAATATCACGCTCTTGTTCGCCCAGCATTGCTTGCAAGTTTATTCGGCTATTCCCTTGGTGGTTTATCTATCACCATTGATATGGGACGTTATTGGCATTTACCGTATTTCTACATTCCAGGGCCAGTTCAACACGAATTCCGTTCTATTTGAAACGGCATTTTGTATGACGGTGTATATCATCGTGGTAACCCTAGAATTTGCCCCTGTATGGCTTGGTTTCTTCGGCTTGAAAAAAATGGTTTAATAAACTGAATAAAAATCATGTTTTTCATTATTGCCTTGGGTGCCTTGTTACCAATGATGCACCAATCCTCAATGGGTTCCTTGATGATTGTAGCTGGTCACAAAGTCCATCCGGTATGGCAAAAGCTATGAAGTTTCTACCGATACTCTCCTTGCTGACTGCTTTCATTATGGGCTTCTCTATCTGTGATCTTTTTGAGGGCTCTTTAGTTAAAGCGGGTCTTGCAGGAAAAAAACACCAGATGAACGTCATTTATTTACTCAACTTGCACGCGTTACCGCAGGCTTAATTTTCTGTTTCTTAGCGGTGCGTTTTGGTGAGTTGATTTATAACGATAAACTGCAAATGGTTGTGGGTTTCGATAAATTAACTAAGATTTGAAGCATGGATGTTCTGGATGGAAGTTTGGTTGATGGTATTACCATTACTGACCCTCTTCCTCGGGGAGAAAAAAATCAGATTCCCGTTGGTTATTTATTTCGGCATTAAGCATGTTACTCGGTGCAGCATTATGGCGTATGAACTACTCGCTTATCATGTATAATCCGGGCAACGGCTATCAATATTTCCCATCTGCGGAAGAATTGCTTATTTCAATCGGCTTTCGTTTCTATTGAAGTATGTGCCTATATTTTAATCATTCGTTTATTCCCTGTATTACCGGTATTTAAAGAAAAAAACATACCGAAGACTCAGAAAAAAATTATTGCCGAAAAAAAGCGGCATTCAGCAAAAAAAGTTAGCGGAGCAGAATAATGTCAGAAAAAAACGTATCTCAATTGACCCAATTACCCGTATTGAGGGTCATTTTACGTATTGATTGCGAAATTGAAAACGGCGTCGTCACCAATGCTTGGTCATCCGGTACCATGTGGCGTGGTATGGAAAAATATCGTAAAAGGTGCCGACCCACGTGATGCATGGATGATTATGCAACGTATCTGTGGTGTATGTACCACAGTACACGCGATTATCAGCGTACGTGCCGTAGAAGATGCTATTGGTGCTAAAGTTCCCGTCAATGCACAGTACATTCGTAACATGATTCTTGCTGCACACAGCATTCACGACCATATCGTGCATTTCTATCAACTCTCCGCGATGGACTGGGTGGATATCACCGCTGCGCTACAAGCTGATCCTGAAAAAGCGGCAGATATGCTAAAAGGTGTTTCTACATGGTCATTAAACAGTGCTAACGAATTCCGCAATGTACAGAAAAAAATTCAAGCATTAGTGGACAGCGGACAACTTGGTATTTTTCGCTAACGGTTACTTTCGGTCATGCTGCAATGAAACTTCCACCAGAAGTCAAACCTCATTGCCGTAGCACACTATTTGCAAGCCCTTGAATGTCAACGTGATGCTAACCGTGTAGTCGCATTACTCGGTAGTAAAAACACCACATATTCAAAAACTTGGCGATTGGTGGTGTAGCAAAACCCAATTAACTTAGATTCCCAAGCGGTACTAAACCAAGAACGTCTCATGTTCGTGAAAGCTTGTATCGATCGCTTAACTGACTTCATTAACCAAGTGTATAAAGTAGATGCAGCAGTATTTGCGGCTTACTATCCTGAATGGTTAAGCTTAGGCAAAACATCTGGCAACTACTTATCTGTACCAGAATACCCAATTGATGCAGATAACTCTAAATTCATGTTAAAAGGTGGTTATATCGAAAACGGCGATTTATCGACTTTCCGTCCCATTGATCAACAAAAAAAGATGAGTTTCGTTGTAAAAAGGCATTAAAGAAAGTGGTAAACACGCTTGGTACGAAGATGATGAACCATTAGAACCTTGGGCTGGCTTAACTCGTCCGAAATATACCGGCTGGCAAGATGATGGTAAATACTCTTGGGTAAAAGCACCAACCTTCTACGGTAAAGTTGTCGAAGTGGGTCCTCTCGCCTATTTAATGTGTGGTTTGGCTGCGAATGACACGCCAACTGTCAACCACTTCAATGAATTAAAAGGCATTTATGAAAAAAATTGACTGGTAACACGTTAACCACCGATCAATTACATTCTACCCTTGGACGTATTATCGGTCGTACCGTGCATTGCTGTGCGATCAACGACATTTTTAAGCGCTCAATGGCAAATGCTCATTGATAATATCGCTAAAGGTGATATGACGGCGTATATCAAAAACAGATATTCCAGCAAGCGGTGAGTTCCGTGGTGTTGGCTTTTGGTGAAGTACCACGTGGTATGCTTTCTCACTGGGTTGTCATCAAAGACGGTCGCATTGAAAAACTATCAAGCCGTTGTACCATCTACATGGAATGCAGGTCCACGTAACGAACAAGACCAAATGGGTCCTTATGAGCTTTCCATTATTGGTACACCGGTGGCAGATCCAACTAAACCATTAGAAGTGGTCAGAACCATTCACTCTTTTCGACCCTTGTATGTCCTGTGCCGTGCATGTAGTTAATACCGAAAAACGGCGAAGTGACTGAAGTGAAGGTGTTGTAATGAAGCCGTTAATTCTTGGCGTCGGCAATATTTTTGTTAAGTGATGAAGGTGTCGGTGTGCGCGTTGTGCAGGAGCTTGAAAAACGCCCTGAAATTCAACCGCACTTTGACATCATCGATGGTGGTACTTGTGGCATGGAATTACTGGATGCGATGGCAAATCGCGAGCATTTGATTATTGTCGATGCCGTGCTTGCTAACAAACAGCCAGGTGAGATTATTGTGTTACATGATGAGCAGGTGCCCACCTTTTTTTCTCGCAAAAATTTCGCCACACCAACTCGGCATTTGTGATGTACTTTCTGCAATGAAATTAACGGATGAATTCCCAAAACACCTTTGCCTCATCGGCATCCAACCAGAATCGCTAGAATCTGGAATTGGTTTGACGGAAACAATACAAAAACGTGTTGCCAAAGGTTTTTGAAACGTTAAATCAAGTCATTATGAATACGGTTTTGAATCTAGATTCCCCTCTTTAGAAAAAGAGGGGCGGGGGAGATTTGACAATTAATAGAGACAAGGTTAAATCTCCCTACCCCCTCTTTACGAAAGGGGGAACTTTTCTTTAAGATTTCACCTGCTATGCTTTAATCTTATTAATATTGAAAAAAATAAACCATGTATCGACACGAAAAACACCTGACAAAAAAAGCAAAGCTTTTTGAACGTTACTTTAACGGCTCTGAAGAGCAGTAAATCTTCAGGATTTACAGTAAAAAATTCACGCACTTTTTAAACCTCTGTTTACTGGCTTTGAAGAAAACCCAACGGAGATTTTTCCTTGCCGAAATGCAAAAACATTGTACCTGAAATGCAAGATCTCCCTTTTCTATCACAAAGGCATCGAGTGTTTTCTGCCCTAAATTTGTTTTTATTCGAAGACCAATGGATTGGCACAGTATTAACCCCGTGGATGATGAGTGTGGTGATTCTGCCAGGTCCCTCAACAACAATGGGAACCGCGTGAATTAGGGTGATAAACTCACCGTTCAACTGCCTTACAAAGCGCTAACTTTCACCGTTAGTAGTCTTGAAAATGTACCGCAATATTTAAGTTGTTCCTTACATTCACCACTCGACCCAAATCTGACTAACGAGCAAGCGGTTCAACTCACACAAGATTGTTTGCGTATGGTTTTTATCCATCCCAACCGCACAGCCGACATTTAATTCTGATCGCCGTAATCTATTTAAAGGCCATGATGAAAATAAATGTAAGCTGCAAACAGTTAATAAAAAAATGGGCAAAAGTAAGATAACCTACTTTTGCCCATTTTTGCGTTTCTATCCCACACAAAGTGCGGTCAGTTTTTGCTTAATTTTATCAAATTAATACAGCACACGTGCTTTTGATTGTGCCTTCAATCTCACGAAGTTTAGCTAATAACGGGAGACGCATCATCTGTTTCGATATCAACGACGACATAACCAATTTTTCGGATCGGTTTGTAAAAAAATTGCGCTGCAATATTGAGATTAGCTTCAACGAAAATTTGGTTCAATTTGTTTTAATACACCTGGACGGTTTTCGTGAATATGAAGTAAACGTTTTTGTGCCAACGTGTTCTGGTAAAGATACTTCAGGGAAAGTTCACTGAAGAAAGAGTTGAACCATTATCAGAATATTTCACAAATTTACCCGCGACTTCAAAACCAATGTTTTCTTGGGCTTCCGCGGTAGAACCACCGATATGCGGGGTTAAAATCACATTATCAAATTTACGTAATGGTGAAACAAACTCTTCATTGATTGATGCGGGCTCAACAGGGAATACGTCAACCGCTGCACCACGAACTTTACCTTGCTCAAGCGCAGCTGCTAAAGCATCAATATCCACTACCGTACCACGTGCTGCATTGATCAAAATAGAATCTTGTTTTTAATTGTGCAATACGTTCAGCACTCATTAAATTACGAGTTGAAGGTAAATCTGGTACATGAAGCGAAATCACATCACAAGAACCCAATAACTCTTCAAGTGTGTGTAATTGTTTTGCATTACCCAATGGCAATTTATTTTTCAATATCGTAGAAATATACTTCCATCCCTAGAGATTCCGCAATAATACTTAATTGCGAACCGATATGGCCGTAACCCACAATACCTAATTTTTTTACCACGCACTTCATGAGAACCCACTGCCGATTTATTCCATAAACCACGATGTACATCTGCATTCGCTTGAGGGATATTACGCATTAAAAGCAAAAATTTCACCCAACACTAATTCAGCCACAGAACGTGTATTGGAGAACGGGGCATTAAATACTGGAATCCCACGCATTTTTTTGCCGCATCAAGATCCACTTGGTTGGTACCAATACAGAAACAGCCAATGGCAATGAGTTTCGGCGCAGCTTCAATCATTTCCTTAGTCAAATTAGTACGAGAACGTAAGCCGATAAAAATGCGCATCTTTAATGGCTTCTTTTAGCTCATCACCATCTAAGGCTTTTTTTGTAAAAGTCGATATTGGTGTAGCCTGCAGCATGTAAGGTATCTAATGCACTTTGGTGCACGCCTCTAATAGCACAAATTTAATTTTTTTGATTTGTCGAGTGACACTTTGTTTGTCATGTTTGCTTCCTTATTTTTTTATTAATCGATGACTTTTTGCGCCTTCTGGTGTACCAACAATTACAATATCCGCCCCACGTAAGGCAAAAAAATACCATTTGTTACCACACCGGCTACGTTATTCAATTCTTTTTTTCCATTTCCACTGGATTTAAAATGGCGAAAGTTATGTACATCTAAAAATCACATTACCGTTATCCGTTACTACACCTTCACGATATTCAGGCGCACCGCCAAGAGAAACTAACTTTACGACCAACTTGTGAGCGAGCCATTGGAATGACTTCTACTGGTAATGGGAAAGTCGTACCCTAAAACATCCACTTGTTTACTGGTATCTACAATACAAATAAATTTTTTTCGCTAAAAGCAGCCACAATTTTTTTCACGAGTCAGTGCTGCACCGCCACCTTTGATCATCATTTTTTTGTGGATTGATTTCATCTGCGCCATCCACATAAATATCTAAACTTGATACATCGTTAGCACTAAATACTTCAATGCCCTGTTTACGCAATAATTCTTCTGAGGCTTTTAGATGCCGCTACCGCACCTTGAATTTGATCTTTTAATTCACCTAAAGCCTCAATAAAAACAATTCACTGTTGAACCACTTCCCACGCCAACAATGGTATCGGGCTTTAACATATTTTTAACGCCGCACGTGCAGCTAATTTTTTTCATTTCTAGTTGATCCATTTCTCTGTCCCTTTTTAAATTTTTGAATAATAACGTAAACGTTTGCTTTTACTTTAATACGACCCTATTAAATAAACAAGTGTAAAAAATTTATTCGTGATGATGAAAAAAATTTTTATTCATCTAAGAAAAGCGCTAATAGCTCGTTTAAAAAAACAATTTTCCCATGTTCGGTGATCTGCCAAATAATCAGGTGTTTCCACAATATAATTCTGCTGGATCGCAAAATCAATTTGATTTTTTTGACCGCACTTTGCGAAAGCCCCGTGTAATGTTCAAACTCTTGTTTTGGCACGGCTTCCAATAAACGAAAACGATTCATGAAAAAAACTCAAAAAGCGCGGTCATTTTTTTCCCACGTTTTTTTCTTCATAAAGGTATTCACCACGCAAAGTAGCCTTTTTGGATGCTTCGTTTTAGAAAAAAACGTAAAATATCGCCATCAGGAAAAAGTGAGTTTTCCATGAGCACCGCAACCTATCGCCAAATAGTCCCCGAATCGCCAATAATTCAAATTATGCTGACATTGAAAACCCGGTTTTGCATAAGCAGATGTTTCATATTGTTGATAACCCGGCTTCGGTTAAAAGTTGGTGGCCTTGCTCAAAAATATCCCAAAGTTCATCATCATCCGGCAACTTAGGTGGACGATAAGCAAACATGGTATTGGGTTCAATGGTGAGCTGATACCAAGAAAGGTGTGGCGGAGCAAGCTCAATAGCTTGTCGCAAATCATCTAGAGCTTCCTCAAGCGTTTGATTTGGCAAGCCGTGCATTAAATCCAGATTGAAACTTTTTCAAGCCCTGAAACTTTCGCCAAACTGACCGCACTTTTAGCTTCCGCCGCATTATGAATACGCCCCTAAACGTTGTAATTTATCGTCATTAAAAACTTTGGATGCCCATGGAAATACGTGTTACACCAGCATCCACATAGCCTTTAAAACGCTCTGCTTCCACAGTGCCAGGATTGGCTTCCATGGTAATTTCAATATTCTCTGAAAAAGGAATGCGACGTTGAATTTCTACCAATAACAACTTGATACTTTCCGCTGAAAATAAACTCGGCGTGCCACCACCAATAAAAATTGAATGAAGTGGGCGATTTTGAATACTAGCCTGATATTTCTCTAAGTCTGCCTCAAGATCGGCGATCAGATGTTGCACATATTCTTGTTCAGGGAATTGTGCCTTTCTGTGCATGCGAATTGAAATCACAATAAGGGCATTTCTGCACACACCAAGGAATATGCACATAAAGGGAAAGAGGGGGAAATTTTTGCATAATTAAAAGTCAAAAGGGCTTGTTTTCACAAGCCCTAAAAATGAGTCATTAATTGACCGCTCTTGCTGTTTTAGTCGCAGCTTTACGGCGTGGTGCTTTCGCTTTTCGTTTCCACTTTCACGAAATTCAATGCCTTCTGGTGGATTCTCTAACGCTAAAGCCTAACACTTCATCAATGGTTTCTACCGCATGAATCGCAAGATTTTCTTTTCACGTTATCTGGAATTTCTTCCAAATCTTTCACGTTATCTTTTGGAATCAATACAGTTTTAATGCCACCACGATGTGCCGCAAGTAATTTTTCTTTCAATCCGCCAATTGGTAATACTTTACCGCGTAGGCTGATTTCACCAGTCATCGCGACATCGGCACGCACTGGGTTACCCGTTAAGCAAGAAACCAATGCGGTACACATTGCGATACCCTGCACTTGGGACCATCTTTTCGGTGTCGCACCATCTGGTACGTGAATGTGAATATCACGTTTTTTTCATGGAATTCAGAATTGATACCCAATTTCTCCGCACGTGCACGGACTACGGTCATCGCTGCTTGGATAGATTCTTTCATCACATCGCCTAATGAACCGGTGAAAGTCAATTTGCCTTTACCTACTACTGAAGCAGTTTCAATGGTTAGTAAGTCACCGCCCACTTCTGTCCACGCAAGGCCTGTTACTTCGCCTACACGGTTTTTGCGTATCCGCTTTACCAAATTCAAAACGTTTCACACCAAGATAGTCATGCAAGTTGTCTGAATTAACGGTAATGGATTTCACTTTTGGATTGACCAATAAATTCTTCACCGCTTTACGACAGATTTTAGAAATCTCACGCTCTAATCCACGCACACCAGCTTCACGGGTGTAATAACGGATAATATCTAAAATGGCGTTTTCTTCGATGGTTAATTCGCCTTTTTTTCAATCCATTACGTTCAATTTGTTTTTTTGTAACAAATGTTGCATCGCAATATTCAGTTTTTTTCATCTTCGGTATAACCAGAAAGACGAATGACTTCCATACGATCTAACAATGGACCTGGAATATTCATGGAGTTTGAGGTTGCCACAAACATCACATCAGACAAATCGTAGTCCACTTCAAGATAGTGATCATTGAAGGTGGTATTTTTGTTCTGGATCAAGCACTTCTAACAAGGCTGATGCTGGATCACCACGCATATCCGAAGACATTTTTATCGATTTCATCAAGCAAGAAGAGTGGGTTTTTTTCACGCCAACTTTTTGCCATTTTTTTGAATCAATTTACCCGGCAATGCACCAATATAGGTTTTACGGTGACCGCGGATTTCTGCTTCATCACGTACTCCCACCTAATGCCATACGTACATATTTACGACCTGTTGCATTGGCAATAGATTGACCCTAGTGAGGTTTTTACCTACCCCTGGTGGCCCTGACTAAGCAAAGGATTGGGACCTTTGATTTTTGTTTAAACGAGCTTGTACCGCAAGGTATTCTAAAATACGTTCTTTCACACGTTCTAAACCGTAGTGATCCGCATCTAAAGACCTGTTGTGCTTTTGCGATATCTTTCTTCACTTTAGTACGTTTATGCCATGGCACTTGAAGCATCCACTCAACATAGCTACGCACCACCGTTGCTTCCGCAGACATCGCTGACATCATTTTGAGTTTTTGTAACTCACTCTCTACTTTTTCACGCACATCTGCTGGCATACCTGCCGCTTCAACCTTTTTGACGAAGTTGTTCAACTTCATCAATGGTATCTTCGCTTTCGCCTTCGTCCATTTCTTTTGCGAATCGCTTTAATTTGTTCGCTAAGATAATAGTTACGCTGGCTTTTCTCCATTTGTTTTTTTCACACGGCCACGGATGCGTTTTTTTCAACTTGAAGAATATCCGCTTCAGATTCCATCATGCCGAGCAAGTATTCTAAACGCTCTTGCACATCTGCCAGCTCTAACACGCTTTGTTTATGGCGAACAGTCACTGGAATATGCGCAGCCATGGTATCTGCTAAACGATCGGCATCATCAATGCGTTGAAGTGCACCTAAAAACATCTGCAGGGAATTTTTTTATTGAGTTGAAGATAGCTTTCAAATTCATTTAAAAACAGCTGCCTTCACCACATCTAATTCTTTTTCATCGCCAAACGTGGTTTCAATCGGTGTGACTTCCGCAGAAAAAAATGGTCTTCACCATCATTTAATTGATTGATTTTTCGCGCGTTGTTGCCCTTCCACCAACACTTTCACCGTGCCGTCTGGCAATTTTAATAATTGAATAATATTGGCAATCGTCCCGACATCGAATACATCATCAACGGTAGGTTCTTCTAAATCAGCTTGCTTTTTGTGACACCAATAATAATTGTTTGCCCTCATTCATGGCTCTCATCAAGGGGCACTAATGGATTTTTGCGCGCCCAACAAAAAAGTGGCATCACCATATAAGGGAAAAACGACAACATCCCGTAATGGCAATACAGGAAGTGTACGTTGTTGAGTTCTTTTTGGCGTTCATAGTTATCTCTCTTACATCAATTCTATAATTTTATTGAATATGGGGATGAGTTGCATAAATTCAAGGTAGGATTTGGCATATTAAGGAGAAATCGAAAAAAATAGGCAAGTAAAGAACCACCTTTATTGATGGTTAATTGGAAAAACCATGGAATACAGGTACAATAAGTGCGGTCAAAAAAATCAGCATGATTTTACCTAATAAAAAAACGTTTGAAAAAAATAACCGCACTTTATCCATTATGACAGCAAAACAAACTATTACTTTTCGCGACCTTTTCAAGAATTACTGCCCGATTCTTGTAATCATCCATTAAAAAAACAATTATGGGATAAAGCCCGTTATTACGGACGCAAAATTTTTATTTAAAAAAACAATGTGATGCATTGGTTTGATTTCTTAAATACTCATCAAACCTGGATTCCACTTTTTCAACAAAATCCATATCGTTTTTAATGCATTGCTCGCGACCCTATTGTGACAAACGTTTTTTTCTGCAACAGAGCGACTCAATGCCATTACCAATAATCTGCTAATGCTTGAAGAAAAAAATGGGCGTAGAATTTTTGTAAAAAAACTACTCCAAGAAAAAAATCCCTTTTATTAGCACAATTAACGGATCAACTTGGTATCTATTTCAATATCAACCAGATTGACCCTTTTCGAAGGTTATTTTTTTCCATTAACTTAAAAGACAATGATGGGCGTAGCATTTATGATGCTTCTTTCACCTTCTTAAAACCAAATAAATTACTTATCGCCTCAATTCAAGGCCCTTCTTATGAAGAGGCGCAAGAAGCTGTGAAACAAGCCACAAAAAGAATTACACGGTGTTCGCCCGATGTTTATGTTGATGAATGTTTTCCGCTTGTTAGCTAAAAATGGCAATGTGAATTAATCGGTATCCCTCACACTTCACAAGGTAAATACCGTTTATCTGCGCGCAGTAAAAATCCTATTCAACTACGATGAATTCTGGCAAGAAAATCAAGGGCAATTAAACTGGTCAATATTGGCAATTACCGCTTGAAATCGCCCGCAAAACCACTGGAAGAAATCGCCAGCAAAAAAACGTTCCATGTACCGAAAAACGTTATGAAATGTTGGATGAAATGTCCAAGGATATTTCAAATTTTTGAAAAGTAAACACGGTTAATTCCGTGTTTTCTTTTTAGACTAAAGTACAAATAAATATAAAAAAACAATCATCTATCAATATCGAATACCACACATAAAAAGTTGTAATACATCTTTAAAAAGCTTTTTGCTCTCTTCCTTTATAGTAGAATTGGAGGCTGGCAGAATTTAATATTTCATCTATTTTTTTGAATAAAAGAGATCAATTAACATGACAGGGAAATCATCACGGATAATCTTGCGTTTTTGTAAAGTACCAAAAATAATGCATGTATTGATACTTCTCTTCTTCCATTTCTTTAAAAAAACTCCCGTAATTCTCTATCCTGTTCGTGATGTAAATCATGTAAAACTGGTACTGAGTATAACGTTTCCATAGAATCTTGCTGCATTGATAAAAATTTTTTGTAATAATTTGACTTAGATCTGATTGACTATCTAGCAAATTATCAAAATCTTCTCGCATCTTATTTTTTTCTGTTCTTCAAAGATACACTTCACAAGTGCCTGCTTAGTAGGAAAATATTTATAAAATGTTACTCGACTCACCCCTGCTGCCCGACAAATTTCTGCTACAGAGGTTAATATCCAGCCTTGTTCATAAAAAACAATTTCGTCGCAACTTGCTTTTAATAAAACATCTTTTTTCATAACCAACTCCTTAAGTAGCAATAACATAGCCGAAAGCCTTTAATTGTCAAATGTCAAATTTGAGAAAAATTCTTATTTACTTTCGTATTATGATTGTGTTAGGTTTACATTATTAATTAGTTAATGCAAAAAGTGTAAACTTTAAACTAAAATGAAGCCTAGGAGAACCCATGAACAAGTTATCCCCACGACTCAGCCTCATTAGCCTTTGCCTGATGAGTGCCTACTCTTTTTCTACCCATGCCGAAGAAAGTCAGCAGACCACAGTACTAGACGAAATCACTGTGATCGGCGAAAAATTCGAGCGTAGTCAATCATCTACTGGTTCAAGCACCTCTGTGGTAACCGCCGAACAACTCAAACAAGAAGCCAATTTACTGTCTGCTACCCAATTATTAAAACGCGATGTAAATATTTTTAGACACCGGCTTGGGCAATGATTTACCTACAGTGCGCGGCGTTGACGGTTCTGGGTCCAGCGGTCGGTGCGGTAGCATTTTTGCCGGTTCACGTCCACGTTTAAATATGCAAATTGATGGTAGAACTTCCAGCTATAACGAACTGGCGTTCGGTACAAAAATCCCTCTGGGATATGAAACAGGTGGAAATCTATCGTGGAGCACAAAGCTATGCCCAAGGGCGTAATGCCATTGCCGGTGCGGTAGTCATGACCAGCAATGACCCAACGCAAGAATGGGAAGGTGCTGCGAAATTAAATATGGGGAATCATCGATTGGCACAAACGGCGGCCCCTAATTTCTGGTCCAGTAGTGAAAGACGAATTAGCGTTTCGTTTAAGCGTAGATCATCAGCAACGGGAAACTGCTGTAGATTTACCACATTACGATCCCGTCGGCAACCCGCGTTGGTTTAAAGCCACCAATACCCGCGCCAAATTACTCTGGACGCCGTCTGCGTTGCCAGATCTCTATAGCCGTTTAACGTTCAATCATTTAAACGCGCGAGCACCACAAAGCGAAACAGAGTTACAACCTAATTCACCACGTTACACGCCGGAACGCCCGGTATTCCAAACACGCTCTGCCAGCACTATTTGGGACATTGGTTATCAACTCTCAGAGCATTGGAAATGGGAAAAATAAATTGGTTTATACCCACTTTATTCACGATAGAAAAACAACTTCGCCATTCAACACCGCATTGCCGCCAAATCGTCGAGGTGTTCCGGCTCGTGTTGATGGCAATGAATTCCAAATTGAACCCATTGTAAAATACGAAAACGAAAAAAATACCGTGGGTTATTCGGTTTGTTCTATTTCAATGCGAAACAAGATGAAAGTGTTACGATGCTCAACGGACGCATTGCTCGCACGCCGATTACGACAAATTTTAATGATAAAACGAAAACCAAGGCGGCCTTTTGGTGAAATTACCTTTACACCGGATATTCCGTTTGAATTGACGCTTTCTGCCCGCTATGAACAGGAACATCATCAGCGTAAAGGCAAAAGTGCGATGTTTTCCATCAACCGGGATAAAAAATACAATGTCTTCCTGCCAAAAGCAGACATTGCATGGAAAATTAACGATGATCAACGCTTAGGCTTTAAAGTAGGCAAAGGTTATAACCCTGGTGGTGCCGGTGTGACTTTCGGTGTGCCGTACACCAGCTATGAATATGACGCGGAATATGTCTGGAACTACGAACTTTATCATCGTTGGACATCCGCAGATAAAACGCCTCACGCATTAACAGCAACCTATTCTATAACGACTACAAAGACATGCAGTTACCGTTCACTCTTGGTCCAAATTCCATCGTGATCCACAATGCCGATAAGGTCGTTACCTATGGCGCGGAAATAAATACCGAATGGCAGGCCACGGAGAAACTGGCACTCAATGCGGGCATCGGGATGTTAAAAACCGATATTAAACGTTATCCAAACAGCAGCATTGAAGGGAATAAACTCGCTCGCGCACCGAGTTTCAGCGGAAAAGTGGGGGACCCAATTATCGTCTTCTTGACCACCCAGAAATTGGCACCAATTACAGCTACAACAGCAGTTATTATTCCACTGCCGACAACTTAGCCAATGGTAAAGTAGGACATTATGACCAACTTGATGTTTATTTAGCGTACGACTTTAAGCATGCCAGAATCACGCTCTATGCCGACAACGTGCTTAACTCACGCAAAGATATCTTACTCGTACCGCGCTCAGGCGACATTACCCGTCAACCAGAACGCCAAATTGGGCTTTCTACCGAGTTAAGATTCTAAGCAATGAGTAAGCAGCACCAACAAATTTGCTAACCTGTTGCCGCGCAATTACGCGCTTCAATGTGGTTGGCAACCTTCGCACAAGGGTTAAAAATCGGGATTTGGCTTTTGATGATCCACATTGTGTTTACCGTCAGCCAATCTCTTACGTTTCCTTATTGGCAGATTTTCGCGCTGCTTGCCACATCCATTTTGTATTACACCTGCAAAATTAAAGCGCACGACAAATCTCATTATGCGACCTTTGAATTGGAAAAATGCTACGTCAACAGCTTGCAAAAATCAGTCAATTATCGTTAGGCAAAAGTCAATGAAATCGGTTCAGGCGGTTTAACGAAAGTGCTGTGCGATGACGTAAACGAATTGCACACCTTTGTTGCCGATGCGCCCCTAAAGCGGAGGCTTATTCCACACCGCTTTTCGTGTTGGCGGCATTGTTTTTGGTTAAATTGGCAAATGGCAGTGGCTGTGGTGATTTTCCTTGTTGTATTGTTTACGATTCTGCAACGTTTAATGCAAAAAGTCGATTAAATTATCGTGATTACGGTGCTGCCGTGAGCCGAATCAATAGCGCGATTATTGAGTATATTCAAGGTATGAGCACGATTCGTACCTTTGATGCAGGACAAAGTTCGTACAGCCGTTTTAGCACCGCATTAGAAAAATTTTTAATCAGGTCATCTTCGCTTTTTTTAGCCAAAGTGGGCGCCCCAACACGTCTTGCCCGTTCGCTCTTTACACCAATGCCGATCATGTTGTTTTTTTGATCGTGTTAGGCGTGTATTTACACTCACTTGCGCTGCTTTCCACCTTGGCTTTTTTTGCCTTTTTAGTGTTAGCCGCTGAGTTAATTGAAACCATGCATCCTTACATGGGGCTGTTTCATTTGTTGGAACGCTCCCGCGCCGCCATTGAACGCATTAACGAAATAAAAACGTTGGAAAAATGCCACCGCACTTTTGCCGCTACAAACGCCAAAGGGGTATGCTGTTCAATTTGAACAGGTCAATTTCAGCTACGATGCCGACAAAGCAACACTGAAAAATATTGACTTCAGTGTGCCGCAAAATAGTTTTACCGCTATTATTGGCACTTCAGGCTCCGGCAAAACTACCTTGCTCAATTTGCTGTTGCGCTTTTGGGATGTCGATAGCGGAAAAATCACCTTAGGTGGTGCGGATATTCGTCATATGGAACAGGATCAACTTATGAAATATTGTTCGGTCGTATTTCAGGATAACTTCTTATTTTCTTGCTCTATTGCCGAAAACATCGCTTACGGCATAGAAAATATGACGGAAGAAGCCATTATCAATGCCGCCAAACAAGCCCGTATTCACGACTTTATTATGACCTTGCCGGAGCAATATCAAACGAAAGTGGGGGAACGCGGACAATTATTGTCAGGCGGACAAAAACAACGCATCAGTATAGCCCGAGCCTTTTTACAAAATCGCCCGATTTTATTGTTAGACGAACCCACAGCCTTTTCCGATGCAAAAAACGAGGCGGATTTAATGCAGGCCTTTCATGCGCTGATGCAAAATAAAACAGTGATCATGGTGGCGCATCGCCTGTCTAGCATTACCCAAGCCGATCAAATTATTTATTTAGAGAACGGCAAAATCATTGCTCAAGGAAATCACCAAGCCTTGTTGCAAACCAATGTTGCCTATCAAACCCTTTGGGCAGAATATCAACAGGCAAAATCTTGGACGATACATTAGAGAATGTTATGCAATCTTACTTTAATCCTGAAACTCAACGCGTAAAAAGCCTGTGGCAAACTTATCACGCCTTATTTGCCGCCGCTCAACAGCAACAAAGCGCATTCTTACGCTATCTCGCTTTTGCAGCACTGTCTGCAACCTTATTCGGCGTGGCTATCGGCTTGCTGTATCCGCTGCTTTTGGCATTAGAACAAACTGAAGCAGGGCAAAGTGCGGTCATTTTCTGGAGTGTTTTATGTGGCGTGCTTTTCATCGCCAGCCTCCTTTTCCGCATTTGGGCGGAATATTATGACACCAAAGGCGATTCATTTTTGGCGACATATCAATTAAGACGTCAACTGGGCGAAAAACTTCGCCGCGTATCTCTTTGCCGTCCTCAGTGGATTTCGTGCAGGCGAACTCAGTGCCGTTGCCATCCAAAGTATTAATGAAGCGACGAATTACGCTTTCAGTTTAATCAGTATTCTAATTTACGGCATCGTAACACCGGTGTCTGCCGCCCTTTGTCTTTGTTTCTTTGATTACCGCTTTGGGCTGCTGATCTTCATTATTTTTTTCCGCTTATCGTGCCACTTTATTTATGGCGGAGAAAAAGCTTTCCGTCGTGGATTTAGTATTTTGGCAGAAGCTAATCAGCGACTTAAAGGCGAAACTATTGAATTTGTGCAGGGCTTGGAAATTCTGAAATCAACAGGGCAAACTGAAAACAAACAACATATTTTCAACCGTGTGATTGAAGATGTCGCCAACATTCAACGCATCGGCACTAAAAAAGGCGAACGTCCGAATTTGATTATTACCTCAAGCATTCAATTCAGCCTGATTGCGGTATTAATTGTTGGCACATTTTGGGTGATTTCCGGTAGCGCTCATTGGGTATTGTTAGCCACAGTGCTGATTTTTAATTGCGCGAATTTCAGATGTGTTGAACTTCTTCGTACAAATGTCTTCGCTCTTAGAAATTTTTGTGATCAGCTGTGAAAAATTTGAAAAACTGATGGCATTGCCTGAATTGGTGGAAAATCATGGCAGCAGATTACCCACAGATTATCGCATTCGTTATGAGCATGTCCGCTTTGGTTACAATGCCGAAAAAACTATCCTAAATGACATTAATCTGGACATAAAACCTAACAGCCTCAATGCTTTTGTGGGCACCAGCGGTTGTGGTAAAACAACATTACTCCGCTTGTTGTTGCGTTATGCCGATCCTCAATCAGGGCGAATTACGATCGGCGGTATCGATATTCGGGATGTTAGCCAAGAACAGCTCATGCGCTTAATTTCTGTGGTGTTTCAAGACGTGTATTTATTCCAAGACAGCGTATTAAATAACATCCGAATGGCAAAACCCGATGCCACCGATGAAGAGGTGATTCACGCCTGCAAACTTGCCCAATGTCATGATTTTATTCAGGCATTACCACAAGGGCTATCAAACGCAAGTTAATGAAATTGGGAGTAATTTTTCTGGTGGTGAAAAGCAACGACTTGCGATTGCCCGCGCGATTTTAAAAGACGCACCGATTCTCATTTTAGATGAACCGACAGCATCGTTGGATACCCGCAATGAGCTGGCAGTGCAAAAAGCGCTGGATCAGCTGGTTAAAGACAAAACCGTGTTGATTATTGCTCACCGACTTTCCACCATTGTGGGCGCGCATTGCATTTATGTGTTGGAAAACGGCAGCATTGCCGAACAAGGCACGCATCAAACACTCTTAGAACCAAAAGGACGTTATGCAGCATTTTGGCAATATCAACAACAAGGCAACATCACTCACTAAACAGGATTGGGCACTCCTTGCCACGACCGCCGGCTTTTAAATTTTGCGTAGTGGCGTTTTTATATGATTGGCCTGATTACCATGTTAAAAAGAGATGGGGTTCGATCTTAAACAGCTTAGTTGGTTCTATTTGCTTGGTGGAATAGAAATGGCGAAATTCATCATTTCACCGTTAATTGAACGCTATCGCCCTCAAGCGTATTGGGCAGTTTCGCGGTTGGTTATGCCTTTCCTCGCTAATCATTTTTATTGCCCTATTCATGTTGCATTTCATCCAACCGCAACGGGATTTTTATACTGCTTATGGTGGCGTGTGTGCTATTGAACCTAAGCAGTCTATTTTTTTCGGTTGTGCGGCGTTGGGGCTGACGTGTGCCATCCTGCCTTTTGAGCAACGTGGCTTTGGCGGTGTTATTCAGGTGATCGCAGGACGCGTGGGTAAAAATGCTTGGCGGCGGTTTGGTGTTACTGATTTATCATCATTACGGCTGGCAAAGTGCGGTAGATTTAATCAGTGTTTTTGCGCTACTGCTGATCCTACAAATCAGCCTATATTCCGAACCTACAGTTGCGGCTGAATCGCAAAAATCCGCCATTGCGTTTTTATTCACGCGTTTTTCACTTTTTGGCGACAACCGCACATTCCGCTCAGCTGGCTGATATTATTGTTGCTCGTGTTTTATTCCCAGTGGCATGGTGGTCAGCAGTTTCATCCCACGCCCTAAATGCCTTGGGCTGGAGAAGCCAACACATTGGGCTATTACTTTCCGTATTCGAACCCCTTTGTGCTATCACCTTTGCTCCACTCAGCGGCCTATTACTCAAAAATATTCTCGATTTTCCGTCACCCAATGGGTATTATTTAGCCAAATTTTTGCCTTCTGCTTATTTATTTTTATTTGAATATGTCGGCACAGATTTTCCTTATCTTATCGCTGTACCAATCTTATTATTAAGTATTACTTACGCATTACTTGTGCCGTGCTTGCTGGCTATTATCCTTGATTATTCATCTAAAAGCTTATGCTACATTGGATAGTTCACTACAATTTTCTGTTGCATTACTAGGCGCATATTTAGCTGGTTTTATTTCACTCAGATTGATCAATACATGGGGATACGTTACGGTATATTGATTGTGGGCAACCATTGCATTTGCTATTTGGTACTTTTTAAGAACTACAATCAAAAAATCATAAAAAGCGTAATGATAAAAATGCTATACACCTCTAATTGTTTCTGAACAAATCAATTTAAAATTAAATCTCACCACATAGAATTTAATTCAGGTAAACGATTGCTCACCCCGTTATTATTGCGTTCTTTTTAAAAATCACTCTTTGCTTTTTGCTTGTTTTGTGTAGAATAGCGCTCGGCTTATTGATTAATCCGAACACAAGGAGTTCTCCATAATGGAAGCATCAAAGAAAAGATGAAATTCCTTCCGCATTTAGCATTCTCTTTATTATTCTTCTTATTGCTATTGGTCTTACTTGGCTTATTCCCTCAGGATCATACTCTAAACTTTCCTACGACACCACCGAAAATCATTTTATTGTCAAAACCCACGGAATTCTGATCAAAGCTATCCAGCAACAGAGCAAACCCTTAATCAACTCAATATCAAAATTCAACTTTCTCATTTCACCAACGGCATTATCAAAAAGCCGATTGTTATCCCCGATACCTATCAACGCATTGAACAACACGAAAAAGGCATTACTGATATGATTCACGCCATGGTGGATGGCACCATTGAAGTCGCGGATATTATGATTTTTATCTTCATACTCGGTGGGATGATTGGTGTGATAAACAAAACAGGAGCATTCAATGCCGGATTAATGTCTCTCACCAAGAAAAACAAAAAGGAAATGAATTCTCTGTTGTCTTTGCTGTCTGCGTGTTAATGCTGTTAGGCGGTACGGCTTGTGGTATTGAGGAAGAAGCGGTAGCCTTCTACCCAATTCTTGTTCCTGTCTTTTTAGCCTTAGGCTATGATTCTATTGTCTGTGTTGGTGCCATATTCCTTGCCGCATCAATGGGCACAGCCTTCTCAACAATCAATCCATTCTCTGTTGTTATTGCTTCAAACGCTGCAGGGATTCCATTTACTGAAGGGATGGGATTCCGCACACTGGGACTTATTCTTGGTGGAACCTGTGTAATAGCCTATATGTATTGGTACTGTAAAAAACTGCGTGCCAATCCTGAATTTTTCTTATACTTATGACGATCGCCGAGCCTTCTATGATCTCTATATGAAAGATATTGATCCGAATGCAACCGTTGAATTTACCTTTTAGAAGAAAAACTGATTCTGATTCTATTTAGTGGCGCCTTTCCTCTCATGGTATGGGGGTGATGTTTGGGGAGCTGGTGGTTCCCTCAAATGGCGGCTTCCTTCCTAGCCATTACCATCATTATTATGTTTATCAGTGGATTGCCTGAAAAAGATGTCGTAAATGGCTTTTACTCATGGTGCTTCTGAATTAGTCGGCGTCGCATTGATTATCGGACTCGCTCGAGCAGTCAATATCATTCTGGAACAAGGGATGATTTCTGACACGATTCTCGATTATATGACACATCTTGTCGATGGAATGAATGGCAGCGTCTTTATTATTGGTCAGCTCCTTATCTTCATCTTCTTAGGGCTAGTTGTACCTTCATCTTCCGGTCTTGCCGTACTCGCTATGCCAATTATGGCTCCGCTAGCTGATACCGTTGGCATTCCAAGAGACATCGTCGTATCAGCCTACAACTGGGGGCAATATATTATGTTGTTCCTTGCACCAACAGGATTAGTCCTTGTTACGTTACAAATGCTTGGTATTCCATTCAACAAATGGTTGAAATTTGTCATGCCAATCGTAGGCTGTCAGTTTGTTATCTCATCGATACTCCTCCTCGCTCAAGTATTTATGTATGCGTAATAAGCTAATAAAATAGAAGCCACGCAGTCTTGCGTGGCTTCTTTTCTCATCAGATGTTATTTAACAAACTCATCAAACTCTAACTCATAATCATCACCATCTCTGGTGTATTTGATATAACGTGGAAATTGTTCACCTGAGAATTTCTTCACCATAATGTCTTTGTTACCGGTTTTAAATGAATAGGTAATTTCCGTAACAGTTTGCTTGTTATATTGGATTTGTTTTTCCACTTTCTTCACATTCACATTTTTCCATTGGGTAAAGTTTTTTTACCGTTTGTAATTTGGAAACTGGTTGGCAATTTATCGTAATAGCTCAACTGAAATGCCATGGTGAATAAGTCAAAAGTCGGTAATGTTAACGGTTCGGTTTCTAACCCATTTTTCACTTTACCGTATTCAATGGTTGTTGGCGAAATTTTAGAAATCGCATAAGGCTTACCATTACGCACATCTTGATAATTCACCATTTTAAATTGGCTCGCAGTTTGCGAACCACGAGAAGTAAACACAATGTTGTACAACGGAATATTAATTTTTCGCATTGACTGAATACTGTGAGCCATCAGCTTTAAAAATGCACATACGCCGGCATTAAATAATTGGAACTGTATTTAATATTATAATCCACCGCAGACCATGCTGTTGGCACATAAGCAATTAATGCAGCAAAAAGGATTTTAAATAACTTCATTGGTTTTCCTTATATATAAAAATAGGTTGCCCTTTAGAGTATCACAGTGAGAAGAAGTTCCCTCATTAAAAACCATCTTATCCGTAGACAAGATGGTTTTTCATTTATGTTAGCTTAATGGGAGATTATAAAACTGCACCCGCCATTAAGAAACCGAATAAAACAGATAAAGCAATTGCAATCACACCGGGGCACTAAGAATGGGTGGTTAAATACGTATTTACCGATACGAGTTGAACCAGTATCATCCATTTCTACTGCCGCAATTAAGGTTGGGTAAGTAGGAAGAATGAATAATGCTGATACTGCGGCAAATGCTGCAATCGCGGCTTCCGGCGAAACGCCCTAATAAAATTGCAGTTGGATATAATGCTTTTGCAGTTGCGGCTTGTGAGTAAAGTAAGGTACTTGCGAAGAACAAGATTACCGCTAAACTCAAGGGTATTGTTGTAAGAACTCGGCTGATACCGCTTTGATTTGATCGATATGACCTTCAACAAAAAGTATTACCTAACCATGCCACACCAAGTACACAAATTACCGCTGACATACCGGATTTAAAAGTTGCCGCATTAGTAATTTTTGCAGTATCCACTTTACATGCCATAGTGATAATCGCTGCAGTCGCAAGCATGAAAGAGATAATGGCGTTATCGCGAGAAAGAATTGGGTTTTGAATTAAACCAACTGTTTTACTGATTGCAGTGGCATAAAGCATGACCACTAAAATCGCGATAAGGAAAAATTGCGACAGAGCGTTTTTGCATAAGGTTTGATCTCAATTTGCATTTCGCCACGCATAGTAATTAAACCTTTCGCGAGACGATCTTGGTAAATTTCATCATTTTTTTCAAATCTTTACCAAGGAAGTTACAAATCACCGCAGTAATCATACATGCTGCGTAAGTAGTTGGGATCCAAATACCTAATAATTGTAAGTAACTTAAACCAAAGTTTTTCTCTAATTCAGCAGAAAGAAATACCACCGCAGCAGAAATTGGAGACGCTGTAATCGCAATTTGTGAAGCGATAACCGCAATAGAAAGTGGACGTGAAGGACGAATGCCTTGTTCTTTTGCCACTTCAGCAATCACTGGAAGTGTTGAGAACGCGGTGTGACCAGTACCTGCAAGTACAGTCATAAAATAAGTCACCGTTGGCGCAAGGAAAGTGATGTATTTTGGATTTTTACGTAGGATTTTTTTCAGCCATTTTTACTAAGAAATCCATACCACCCGCAACTTGCATTGCCGCAATCGCCATGATTACAGACATGATAACTGAAATTACATCAAACGGAATAGCACCCGGTTTTAAGCCAAGTAGTGAAAGTGCAACAACACCCATCCCCCCCATGAAACCGATACCAATACCGCCTAATCTAGCCCCTAGGTAAATAAAGAGTAGGACGACTAAAAGTTGAGCCCAAATCATAATATTTTCTCCATATTAATTTTAAAAATAATTCCGGAACATATATTAACAACAAACTAGTGCATTATCTATATTTATTAATTGGATTAATCTATTTTTATCCGAAAGTGCGGTTAAAAATTTGATTCAAATTCTGACCGCACTTTCAATGACTTTCCTAGAAGTCCTCAAAGTATTGTTGAATCACTTTTTGGATCTTTTTGTTTGTGTTAAGGCTAATTGTAATAACACACGTGCTTTTTGCGGATTCAATGTACCTGAAGCCACAAAAACCATATTTAGAATCATCCACTTCAGCATCACGTGTTGTGTAACCGGTTGGCACACGAGATGAACGAACCACCACAACACCATCTTTCGCCGCTTTTTCTAAACGTTCTAAATGGGCTGCATTCACGTTACCATTACCCACACCTGCAGAAACAATGCCTTGATAGCCCGCATCCAATAATGAATTTAATGGTTCAATTGGTGCATTAGAATAAGCATAAACAATGCCTACTTTCGGTAAGCTGTCTAATTTATCTACGTTAAATGGTGTGTTTACAGTATGTTTGCTTTCAGGTGAGCGTTCGTAATCCACTTTACTGTTATGGATATAACCCAAGGTACCATAGTTTGGAGAATGGAACGTTTGCACCGCAGTGGTACTCATTTTAGTCACATCACGTGCACCTAATACTTCACCATTCATCGCCACTAATACACCGCGACCAGATGATTTTTTATCCGTTGCCACGACGACGGCGTTATAAAGGTTTAACGGACCATCCGCACTTTTTTCTGTCGCAGGACGCATTGCCCCCACTAATACAATTGGTTTTTCACATTTCGCGGTAAGATCTAAGAAATAAGCGGTTTCTTCCATGGTATCGGTACCATGAGTAATCACAAAACCATCGGTATCTTTACATTGTGCATTAATCGCTTTTGCTAATTTTAACCACACATCATCGCTCATATCTTGTGAACCAATTTTTACAATTTGCTCACCTTTTACATTCGCGAGTTGCTTAATTTCAGGCACCGCATCAATTAATGCGTCAACATTGAGTTGCCCTGCTTTATAAGCAGAAGAAACTGCAGTTTCACCACTTCCGGCAATAGTGCCGCCCGTTGCTAAAATTGTAATATTAGGTAATTCCGCAGCTTGTGCGACCGAAAAAAACCGAATCCGAGCATCATAAGTGCCGTTAATTTTTTTAATTTCATGCGCGTCTCCTTTCACGTTTAATCATCTAAGTTTGGCTATTCTCTACTTAATTAGGGCGTAGAATAAACACAAAGATAAGATATTTATGATCCTGATCACATTTTTTTATTGATCCGATTGTATAAGCTTTCGCCAACGTTGCGTTTCCTTGATAATTTTTTTGAAAGATAACTAAAGTGCGGTTATACTTAAAAGCCTTATTTCATCTGAAGATAAACTCTTATTCATTATCAAAAATTAAGTTGAGAACAACATGCAAGAATTTATTCCTCAAGCAATTGAATTTGCTCAAAAACACACTTTTTTTAACGATCGCATGGTTTGCTGTCCTTTTTATGACACTTTTCACCTTTTTTTAAAAAGTGCGACACAAAAAAATATCGCGTCATCACCAACCCTGAAGCGGTTCGCTTAATGAACGATGAAGAAGCCGTGGTGATTGATTTACGCCCTATTGATGAATTCCAACGCGGCCATATCATTGGTAGCGTCAACTTGCTTCCAACTGAAATTAAAAATCAAAATGTAGGCAAAATTGAACATCACAAAGAAAAAAACCGCTTATCATTGTGGATGTTAACGGTGTTTCTTCTGCTACATCCGCAGAACTTTTAACCAAACAAGGCTTTGAAAAAAAGTTTATGTGTTAAAAAGACGGTTTAGCGGCTTTAGGGCGGGTGCAAATTTACCATTAGTAAAAAAACATAAGTAAGGATCCTCTATGTCTGAACAAAATCAACAACCTGAAGTAGCAGCTGAAGAGCAACAAGAAGCAGTACTTCAAATTCAACGTATTTATGTAAAAAGATGTTTCTTTTTGAAGCACCAAATCTTCCTCATATTTTCCACCAAGAATGGAAACCAAAAACTCGGCTTTGATTTAAGCACTGAAGCCGTTCAAGTGGGTGAAGATTTATACGAAGTCACGTTAAACATCAACGTAGAAACCACCATGGAAGACTCTGGTGATGTGGCGTTTATTTGTGAAGTAAAACAAGCTGGCGTATTTACAATCAGCGGTTTAGAAGATGTTCAAATGGCACACTGCTTAACATCTCAATGCCCAAATATGCTTTTTCCCTTATGCACGTGAATTGATTTCTAACTTAGTAAATCGCGGTACATTCCCAGCATTAAACCTTTCTCCAGTAAACTTCGATGCGTTGTTCATTGATTACATGAACAAGCAGCAAGCAGCAGCCGAAGCGGAAGAAAATCAGGAAACCCAACATTAATTGTGATAAGGGCAGGCGATACCGTCTGCCCTTTTTATTTTAAAGGTGATTGAAATGAACCCATCCCAATCTCCAATTACCATTCTTGGTTGCGGTTCTTATGGAACAGCACTCGCTATCTCATTTTCTCGCAATGGCTCTCCAACCTATCTTTGGGGGCACAATCCTGAGCACATTAATCAAATGCAACAGGAACGTCAAAAATCGCCGTTTTCTACCTGATATTGAATTTCCAGAAAGTTTGCATTTAGAATTGGATTTGAAAACGGCGCTTGAGCAATCGAAAGACATTTTTAATTGTGGTGCTAAGCCATGCTTTCGGCGAAATTCTCTTAAAAATTCGACCGCACTTAAAAACCTGATCATCGTTTAATTTGGGCAACTAAAGGATTAGAACGTAACACTGGCCGATTACTACAAGAAGTAGTGGAAGAAACCTTAGGTAAAAGCAATTCCAACCGCAGTGCTTTCAGGTCCCACTTTTTGCGAAAGAATTAGCTCAAGGTTTACCAACAGCGATTACCCTTGCCTCTCGTAATGAAAAGTTTGCCTTAGAGTTTCAAGCCAGAATTCATTGCAGTCAGCATTTTCGGGTATACGTAAACCAAGATATGATCGGCGTTCAATTAGGTGGCGCCATTAAAAAAACGTGATTGCGATTGGTGCGGGTATTTCAGATGGCATGGGATTTGGTGCCAATGCCAGAACGGCATTGATTACCCGTGGAATTGCGGAAATTACTCGCTTAGGTGTAGCCATGGGAGCGAATACACAAACCTTTATGGGCATGTCTGGTTTAGGTGATTTAGTGCTCACTTGTACCGATAACCAATCCCGTAACCGTCGATTTGGTTTAATGCTTGGCAAAAGGGACTGATAGCCAACAAGCCATGGATGAAATTGGTCAGGTGGTGGAAGGGTTTTATAACACCAAAGAAACCTATTTATTGGCGCAACGACAAGACGTGGAAATGCCGATTACAGAACAAATTTACCAAATGCTCTTTTGTGGTAAAAGTGCACAAGAAGTCGCACTGAGCTTATTAGGGTCGTGAACGAAAAAGGCGAATAAGGAGAAAAAAATGACGTTAGAAGTATGGCAACACATTCGCCAAGAGGCAAAAAGAATTAGCAGAATGCGAACCAATGCTCGCAAGCTTTTTTTCCATTCCACCATTTTAAAACATCAAAAATCTTGGCAGTGCCTTGAGTTGTTTACTTGCAAATAAACTGGCTAACCCGATCATGCCGGCAATTTCGCTACGTGAAATTATTGAAGAAGCCCTATCAGGCCGAGCCCAATATCATTGACTGTGCTGCTTGTGATATTAAAGCTGTGCGCCACCGCGATCCTGCTGTGGAATTGTGGTCTACACCATTGCTTTATCTAAAAGGTTTTCACGCCATTCAGAGCTATCGAATTACCCATTATTTGTGGAACCAAAAATCGAAAAAGCACTCGCACTTTATTTACAAAATCAAATTTCAGTGGCTTTCGATGTGGATATTCATCCTGCGGCCAAAATTGGGCACGGCATTATGTTTGACCACGCTACCGGTATTGTTGTCGGCGAAACTTCAGTAATTGAAAAATGATGTGTCTATCTTACAAGGTGTTACCCTCGGTGGTACAGGTAAAGAATCCGGCGATCGCCATCCAAAAGTACGAGAAGGTGTAATGATTGGGGCTGGCGCAAAAATTCTCGGCAATATCGAAGTGGGTAAATATGCCAAAATTGGTGCCAACTCTGTTGTACTTCAACCTGTGCCTGAATATGCCACTGCAGCAGGTGTACCTGCTCGTATTGTCGGCAAAGACAAAGCGGCAAAACCAGCCTTTGAAATGAATCAATATTTTATCGATGATGATATAAATTTGAATATTTAAAAAAATATTTGCAAAAAGGAAAAACATATGACTGAGGAAAAAAGTATCCACAACTTTCGATGAATGAGTTTTTCACGTATAGTTTCATATTTGTTTTGCTATTATTTATATCTGTAATTATTTTTTTAACGATGTTCCAATAACTAACTTTGAAATATTTATCGATAAATATTTAGTCAAGGGAAGAGGAGTATATTCTCATATATACTCCTTTTCAATCTGAAAATAATCTCAAATTTGTCGATGATTATTGCTCCACTGTTTGCTATTTATCTAGCATTAACTTTGAAGCTCACTTACTCGTCGGAAAAATGAAATTATTAATAGTGGAAGGGTAATAGAGAAAAAGTGTAAAAAACTATATTAATGAAATTTTGCTTTATTATATCAGCACTGCTTCTTGTAACGATGTGTATGTTTTTAACATACATATATAATTGGGATCTTGAAGAATCTAAAACTAATACATTATTTGTTAGGGATAATGTAATATGGTTGCTATCCTTAACTTATATAATTTATACAGGGACATTCTTTACACTTTTTGTGCTGTTTAGCGTAATACGTCACCCAGTATCTTCATTAAAGTATCATATATACCGACCAAATTGAAATAAACCAATATCTTATCGATGATGATATAAATTTGAATATTTAAAAGGTTAATATACTTACAAATACTTAAAATTATTGTAATGAATTTTTAAAAACTTTCATTTTTGACTTTAAATGATGAATTCTTAGACAATTAACATATAAAAATGTAGCATCAAACTAAGTTTAACCGCTTTTTAGCAATTTATTGAGGGAAATAATATGTCTAGTTTTGCTATGCGTGTTAATAACGGTAATTTAAGTATAGCAGATTATCTTGAAAAAAACTTAATAAGATGGGATCTATATGAACGGAGATAAAAAAATATCCAAAAATTTTTTTGATAAATGAGGATTTTTTTAGTATATGGTAGTGTTTTTATATCAGTATTGTTTGTTCTCATAGTCATTTTTTTAATAATATTCCAATAACTGATTTTGAAGTATTCATTGATACGTATTTAATAAAAGGGAATGGAGTATACTCTCATATATACTCCTTTCAATCTGAAGTAATTTCAAATTTATCAATGATAATAGCCCTTTGTTTGCTATTTATACTGTATTGACTTCAAAGCTTACTTATTTATCTGAACGTGAAATGATTGATTCTGGTATTACAATAGAGAAAAAGTATAATAAAAACCATACAGAGAAAAACTAGTCTTCATCATATCATTACTGCTTCTTGTAGCAACATTTATATTTTTTTGACATACATCGATAGCTGGGATCTTCAAGCTGTAGAAACTAATACATTATTTATTACCGATAATGTTGTATGTTTATTGTTCTTAAATTGTGTATTTTTGCATCGGAACGCTTTTTCGCTCTTACTTTTTCTATTTAGTGTAGTATTACACCCTATAACTTTTTAAGATATCATTACCAATCTCCTTTTAATTAAAGACAAAGCGGCAAAAACCAGCTTTTTGAAATGAATCAATATTTTATTGATGATGATATAAATTTGAATATTTAAGACCAAAAATATGATTAACAAAGACACCCAACTTTGCATGTCTCTTTCTGGCAGACCGGGCAATTTTGGCACAACATTCCATAACTATCTATATCAAAAACTCGGGCTTAATTTTTATCTATAAAGCCTTTTACTACCACGGATATTGAAAGCGCCGTCAAAGGCATTCGTGCACTTGGTATTCGAGGTTGTGCTGTTTCAATGCCTTTTAAAGAAAGCTGCATGCCATTTTTAGATGAAATCTCCCTTCTGCACAAGCCATTCAGTCTGTGAATACCATTGTGAATGATCAAGGTTTTTTTCGTGCTTACAACACCGACTATATTGCCATTGTTAAACTTATCGAAGAATATCAATTAGATAAAAAGAGTAGAGTGATTGTACAAGGCAGTGGTGGTATGGCAAAAAGCCGTCGTCGCAGCCTTTAAAAAAACAGTGGATTTGAGCATCTTAAGATTTTTGCTCGAAATGAAAAAACAGGTAAAAATTTAGCCGCACTTTATGGCTATGAATATATCTCATCTTTAGACAATCAATCGGCAGACATTTTTAGTCAACGTTACGCCAATTGGGATGAAAGGTGGAAAAAGAAGAATTTGATCTCGCCTTTCCTAAAAAAATCTTATTCAACAAGCTCAAACCGCTTTTGATGTAGTGGCGATTCCTGCTGAAACACCATTTATCCAATTTGCTCAACAGCAAGGCAAACAAACCATTTCTGGTGCAGAAGTAATTGTGCTACAAGCTGTCGAACAATTTGAGCTCTACACAGGCATTCGACCTGATGAGCAATTAATCGCCGAAGCCGCCGCTTTTGCTCGAAAAAATCAGTTAAAAAATAAACCGCACTTCTAAAAAAGTGCGGTTCTTTTTATCTGAGTTTTACGCTAACAATTTTCTTGCTGCTTCCACCACCACAGATACTGCTTTTTCTTCCGTATCTTTCATGGTGGCTTCATTTGGAATTTCTTGTTGTGTACGGTTTACAATCACACCAGCTACCATACCTGCTCGTAAGCCAAGGGCATTACACATCGTAAATAATGTGGCTGATTCCATCTCATAGTTCATCACATTGAGATCTTGCCATTGTTTTAACAAGCCTTGGTAATCACGATATACTTTACCACTGTAGGTATCGTAACGTTCTTGACCTGGATAGAAGGTATCTGAAGAAGCTGTAATTCCTACAAATGGCTCAATGCCTTTTTCTTTAGCTGCATTGTAAAGTGCCGTGGTACATTCAAAATTTGCCACTGCTGGATATTCAATTGGCGCAAAGTGACGGCTTGCACCATCAAGGCGGACTGCGCCCGTTGTAACAAGAACATCACCTACATTGATATGTGGTTGAATTGCACCTGTTGTACCAATACGCAAGAATGTACGCACGCCAAGCTGAGCCAGCTCTTCCACACAGATAGACGTAGAAGGGCCACCAATACCGGTTGAACACACCACCACCGGTTGACCATTTAAATAACCTAACCAAGAAGTGAACTCACGTGTACTTGCAAGAAACTCAGGGTTATCAAGTTTTTTAGCAATACGTTCGCTACGTGCAGGATCCCCGGCACGATAGCGAGTGTTGCACCTTTCAGTTGTGCTTTAGTCAGGTTTAAGTGAAATACATCAGACATAACAATCTCCTTTTTATCATTCTTGCCGCAAAGTGCGGTCAGATTTTCGTTATTTTTTCAATGCGCCTAAAATACCACGCATGATTTGTTTGGTCACTTCATTACGAATATTGCGACCCACTGATTTTTGCCACGCTATTCACAATTTGTTCTGTCGGAGAAAGTTTATCCCCACGTTTTTGTGTTCCAAAAATCATACGGCTTAAGCTACCAAATAAACCGCTTTCTTCCTCTTGTTGCGCTTGTTCGGCTTGTTTTTTTGTTGTACTGCCGCTAAATCCGCTTGAGCATTTAATACTTCGAAGGCAGACTCATTATCCACGTAATCTTTATAGAATGCATAAAGATCATCGTCTTTCACCCAAGCAGCTCGCTCTTCTTCAGTAATCGGGGCTAGTTGGCTTTTCGGCGGATAAACATAAGCCACTTCAACTGGCGTTGGCATACCTTTTTCATCTAAGAATGAAATCAATGCTTGGCCCACACCCTAAAGTTGAAATGGTTTCAACCACATTGACAGCAGGATTTGAACGGAACGTTTCTGCCGCCGATTTCACTGCTTTTTGATCACGTGGTGTGAAAGCGCGTAACGCATGTTGTACACGGTTACCCTAATTGCCCTAACACGGTATCCGGTAAATCTAATGGGTTTTGGGTCACAAAATAAATCCCTACACCTTTAGAACGAATCAAACGAACCACTTGTTCCACTTTGTCCACCAACACACTTGGTGCACCATCAAAGAGTAAATGCGCTTCATCGAAGAACATCACAAATTTTGGTTTATCCGGATCGCCAACTTCCGGTAATTGTTCAAATAACTCAGACATCAACCAAAGCAAGAATGCGCTATACATTCTTGGGGAATTAATTAATTTTTCAGAATTTAAAACATTGATCACACCACGACCATCACGGGTTTGTAACCAATCTTCAAGATTTAATGCTGGCTCACCAAAAGATTTGTCGCCCCTTCATTTTCAAGGGTCAGTAAAGCACGTTGAATCGCACCCACACTCGCAGCTGATACGTTGCCATATTCTACTTGGAACGATTTGGCGTTCTCTGCTACAAATTTAAGCATGGCGCGTAAATCTTTTAAATCGATGAGTAGCAAGCCTTTATCATCTGCCACTCGGAATACGAGGTTTAATAAGCCTTCTTGGGTTGCATTTAAATTTAATAAACGGGAAAGTAATAATGGTCCCATTTCAGAAATCAGTGGTACGAAGCGGAATACCGGTTTCACCGAATACATCCCAAAATGACACAGGATAGCCATTTAAATAACTCTCGCCACCTAAATCAAATTGCTCAATGCGTTCCGCCACTTTGCCACTGAATGTCCCCGCTTTTAACTAAACCGGACAAATCGCCTTTTACATCAACTAAAAAGACCGGCACGCCATCATCACTGAACGCTTCTGCCATTTTGCGTAGTGTGACAGTTTTACCCGTCCCTGTCGCCCCAGCGATCAGGGCCATGACGGTTTGCCATTTTTGCGGTAATACCAAGGGTTTGACCTTGTTCGGTACGCGCGAGAGAATATTGCATAAAAGATTCCTTTGTTTTGTTGGTTTTATTTAAACGAATAATAAGGAAAAACGAAGTGCGGTCAAAAATTTAAGTGATTTTACGGTATAATTTCTCAAAACTAATTAAAAAGCAGGAAAAAAATAGATGTCAAACGCAAAAATTCTTATTATTAAAACAGGATTGATAGAAACCTTAACATTCCCTGATGGTAGCTCATATGAAAGCGCCATCCGTAAAAAAACCGGTACCCATGGTAAAAGTGCACACGCTGGGGGCAGAAGGTAACGATGTGGGTTTAAAAGCCCATCACGGTGGTGTTGATAAAGCCTTGTTTTTTTATGTCTGATGTATCTTTCCCTCGCTTTAAACGCGCTACTTGGTGAAACGTTTGATTTTCACGGTAGCGCGATTTATGGTGAAAAACTTTTGTGGTATCAGGCTTACATGAAGATAATGTCTGTATAGGCGATCGTTACAAAATTGGCACCACGCTTTTAGAAGTGTCTCAACCACGTAAACCTTGCGAACGTTTATCTCATAATACCAAGAATGAGAATACAAGAGAGGTAATTCGTCAGTCCGGTTGGACAGGTTGGTATGTTCGCGTGATCGAAGAAGGTGAAATTCATCAAGGCGATGAACTCATCTTGCAACACCGTCCTTACCCAGAATGGACAATTCGTCGCTTAAATACGTTACTTTCTGCCCCTTCAAGCAATGCAGAATTAGAGGAAGCCTTAGCCATTGAGGAACTAGCAGCGGCATTTTAAACGTTCTATTCATTCACAATTACGTAATTTACAAAAGGCAGCCTAAAAATGTCGGCTAAAACGACCGCACTTTTGTCCATGCCAATCTTCGCTTTCTTACGAAGATTGTTGCGGACGCTTTCATTCAGGCAATATGTTTCCAGAAACAGCGGAACAACTTATGCGTTCCCGCTATTCAGCGTTTGTGCTTAAAAAGATTCCTTATATCGTGCAAACCACTGTGCCAAGCCAACAAACCTTATTAGATGAAAAAGCCCTGCAAGATTGGGCGGATGAAACGCAATGGCTCGGTTTAGATATTGTCAAAGCAGAAACCTTAACCAAAACACAAAGTGCGGTTGAATTTAAAGCACATTTTTCAAGGCAGCGAACAGCCGCAAGTGCATCACGAATATTCTCTTTTTTTGTAAAAATTGATGGTCGTTGGTATTTTTGTTGATCCCACTGTACCGCTCCCAAGCAATAAACAGCCTTGTGTTTGTGGCTCAGGGAAGAAATTTAAACATTGTTGCGGAGGCTTGCTCTAATGACCTTAACGTCTTTTTTCGCATTATTCTGGCAGCGTTCTCAAGAAAATAAATTAACGCAAGCTGCCGGTTCACTCACCCTACAGCACCATGCTCGCTATCGTGCCATTAATTATGGTGGTGTTTTCAATTTTCTCTGCTTTTTCCCTGTTTTTTTAACGAAGTCACTGGTGCCTTGAAAGAATTCATCTTCACCAATTTCGCGCCTTCCGCGAGTGATGTTGTGGGACAATATATTGATGAATTCGTCCGTAACTCCAAGCAAATGAGTGCCGTGGGGATTGTGAGTTTGATTTTAGTGGCATTGATGCTCATTAACTCCATCGACCGAACACTCAATGGTATTTGGCAAGACACTAGTAATCGCCCTGATTTTTTTACGTCATTTGCTATTTATTGGCTCATTTTAACGCTCGGCCCGCTTTTTAATCGGTACGAGCATTGCGGCAAGTTCCTATGTTAAAGCCATGTTCGAGCAATCTGAAACGCTCTTTTGGCTTAAAACTGCTCAGTTTTTGTGCCATTTCTTTCTACTTGGTTTATCTTCACGCTTATTTATATGGTCGTGCCAAATAAGAAAGTCAGCATCAAACATTCTGCCGCAGGTGCATTAATTGCGGCAATCTTCTTCACTTTAGGGAAACAAGCTTTTACTTGGTACATCACCACCTTCCCATCTTATCAATTAATTTATGGCGCCATGGCAACACTACCGATCGCGTTATTGTGGATTCAAATCAGCTGGACGGTGGTGTTATTCGGTGCACAATTAGCTGCAGTGCTTGCAGAAGTGCAGTCAATGAATCAAACAAATTTAGAGGAAGTAAAATGATTGCATTAATCCAGCGTGTGACTCAGGCTAAAGTGGAAGTTGAAGGTCAAATTGTGGGACAAATCAGCAAGGGATTATTGGTTTTATTAGGCGTGGAAAAAGAAGACGACCAAGCCAAAGCAGATAAGCTCGCTGAGAAAGTGTTAAATTACCGTATTTTCAGTGATGAAAATGACAAAATGAATTTAAACGTGCAACAAATCGGTGGCGAAGTGCTGTGGTATCCCAATTTACTTTTAGCTGCAGACACAAAAAAGGGCTACGACCAAGTTTCTCAAAAGGTGCCGCACCAGCATTAGCTAACGAATTATATGAATATTTTTCGCAAAAAATGTACAGAAAAAAAGTGACCGTTGCTAACGGACAATTTGCAGCAGATATGCAAGTGAGCCTCACCAATGATGGCCCAGTTACATTTTGGTTAAATGTCTGAATAAAGAGAAAAAATCGCTATCAAAGCAAAGGAAACTCTTTTCTTTGATCGCATTGTCGTATTAACGCTCAAATGCATATAACAATTTCAAATCCCATCCATAATTGCGTTGGTAATCCCTTATTTTATGGGTAAACTAGGGCGGTTTGATGTGGATCTTCTTAAAGTTTAGCTTGTAATAAAAATGAAAAATTTTCGTTAAAAAAATAACCGCACTTTTTGCTTGGATGGATGAGTTTTTCAGCCCTTGCAGAACAAACCGTAGATATTGAGATCCGCGGTATTATAGGGTGAACGCGCCATTCGCAATACTGACATGAATGTCAATCTCATTGATAAAGGCGAGATGGACGGCTCAGATCGGTATAAACAATTAGTTTCAGATGCTGTCGATAAAGGCCTTCGAGTCTTCGGTTATTATGGTTCTTCCGTGACCTTTGAATTGAAAAACGTAAAAGGTCAACGAGATTTACTTATTGCGAATGTCACCCGGGTGAGCCAAGTAAAATTGCGGGAACAGACGTTGAAATTACAGGCGAAGCCGCAGAAGACGAAAAACTTCACGGCACTCCGTAAAAACTTGCCAAAACAAGGTGAGTTAGTTGAGCATCAAAAATACGATGACTATAAAAGCAGTATTTCAAACCTTGCCCTTGCTCGCGGTTATCTTGACGGAAAAATTCCAAATTTTCGCTTAGAAATCAGCCCTGAAACCCATGAAGCATGGTGGCGTATGCTATTTGATAGTGGCGTACGTTATCATTATGGCAATATCACCTTCAACCATTCCCAAATTCGCGAAGATTATTTGCAAAAACATGCTCAACATTAAATCAGGGCGAGCCTTATTTAGTCAGTGATTTATCTGAATTAACCAATAATTTTTCTTCCACCAACTGGTTTAGCTCCGTACTTTTTACAACCGCATGTCCGTGAAGAAGATAAATTAGTCGATATCGAACTTTTACTTTATCCACGTAAGAAAAAAACTCAATGGAACTTGGGGTAGGTTTTGCAACCGATACGGGCCCTCATGTCCAAATTGGTTGGACAAAACCTTGGATCAATAGCCGAGGCCATAGTTTCCGTACAAATCTTTTACGTCTCTGCACCAAAAACAAAACTTTGAAGCCACCTATAAAATGCCATTGCTGAAAAAAATCCATTAAATTATTATTATGAATTTTCAACCGGTTATGAAAAAGAAAAATAAAAACGATACGGATACCAAAGCCCCTCACTTTCGCTGCATTACGCTATTGGAATAATAGCGAGGGTTGGCAATATTTTGCGGGTCTTCGTGTCCGTTATGACAGCTACACACAAGCTGATTTCACCGATAAAACCTTCCCGGTTTATCCAACTGGGGGCTTTAACCGTACCCGTTTAAGAGGTGGCCAATTCCCAACATGGGGAGATACCCAAAAAAATCACGGTTGATTTAGGGAATAAGCTTTGGATGTCAGAAGCCAATTTCTTTAAAAATTCAAGCTTCCACAGCGTGGATTCGTACTTATGCCGAAAATCACCGTTTTATTACCCGTGCAGAAATTGGTTATTTAAATACCGCGGATATTCGTAAAAATTCCACCGGCATTACGTTTCTTTGCAGGGGGCGATCGTAGCGTGCGAGGTTATGGCTATAAGAAAATTTCACCGAAAAATAAAGATGGAAAATTAGTCGGCGGCTCTCGCTTAGTAACAGGTAGCCTTGAATATCAATATCAAGTTTACCCAAATTGGTGGGGAGCAGTATTTGCGGATACAGGCTTAGCCGCAGATGCTTACAAAGCAAATGAGTTACGCTACGGCGCAGGTTTCGGTGTACGTTGGGCATCGCCAGTTGGCGCCATCAAATTTGATATTGCAACGCCAATTCGAGATAAAGATAACAGCAAAAACATTCAATTTTACATTGGCTTAGGGGCTGAAATTTAGGGTATGACTATGTCTGAACAAGAAAAACAACCAGATAACCAAACCACACAACCCGTTAAAAAGAAAAAGACCTGCCGTAAAATTTTATGTGTCGGAAGTGCGGTCATTTTTGTCCCTGTTTTAGGCTTAGTCACAGCGCTTTCTTTTGATAGTGGACAACGTGCACTTATTCAACTCGCCGATAAAATGCTCGATAGCTTATCTATTGAGCAAGTCAGCGGTGGCTTACAAGATGGTTTAGTCTTAGAAAATTTACGTTTTCAAACAACCGGCGTAGATGTGGCACTCCCTAAAACGCGATTACAACTGAATTTAGCTCGTTTACTTTCGGGTGATATTATTGTTGATGATCTCAGCTTAACGCAGCCGAAAAATTGCCATTGATACCAATGTCATGCCACCTTCTGAAGAGAAACAAACGGAAAGTGGTCCAATGGAAAAAAATCCATTTACCGGTTTCTGTGCAAGTAAAAAATGTCGCGATTACTGACTTTGATATGAAACTCGATCAAAGCAATATTACGTTTTCGTCTTTTCAAAGTGCGATCAGTTTAAACAATGAATCTGGCCTTACCCTTGAGCCTACCACGCTTTCAGATGTGCTTTTCTCAACGGTCACCCAAACTCAACCGAATCCCCCTCAGCCCGAGAAAAAAGAACCCGCTAAACCTGTTGATTGGGCGCAAATTGAGCAAACACTCACACCGGCTTTTTTTAGGTAATTTAAATACGGTGAACTTGCCTTTTGATATGCACATTCCTAGTGTTTTTGGGTACAAACTGGCAATATCAATCGCTTAATGAAAAAAAGGCGAAGAAACCAAAAAAATCACGGTGCCTAAAGTGGAATTACAAGCGGATGCCACCGATCATTTAGTGAAATTACAAAAACTCGACATTGACAGCTCTCTTGGTACACTTTTGAGCCAAGGACAACTTCAACTCAATAACGAGTTCCCGGTTGATCTCACATTAAAATCGGATCTCCAAGCCTTTAAATCAAAAGATAAAACTATTCTACCTGCTAGCAAAGTTGATCTCAATGTATCGGGTTCATTGAAAAAAACGACCGCACTTTCGTTAACCACACAGGGTGTGCTTGATGCCACCTTAACGGGTGACGTGAAACTAGCCGAAGATAAAATGCCATTAAATCTGCAGTTAAAAGCGAAAAAAAGGTCAATACGCTTTTGCAGATAGCCTTGCACCACTCAAAAATTAACGATGTCGATATCAAGCTTACTGGCGATTTATTGAATTATCACGCAGAGGTTGTCGGTGGCGTGGAGGGGATGGATCATATCCCTCATACTCACGTTGATTTAAATGCAGACGGTAAACTCTATGAGGTCACCCTCAACGAATTAAAACTTGCTGCCCTCGATGGTACGGCACGTTTAACCGGTTCCTCAAACTGGAAAGATGGCGCACAATGGGATGTGACGGCTGATTTAAACAAAATGAACATTCGTCCTTATGTGCCCGCCATGCCAGCCGTATTATCGGGTAAAGTGAGCTCACAAGGTTCTGCTGATTCCAACCATTGGAAAGTGGATGTACCTAACGTGGATTTAACCGGTAGCCTTTCCTCTCGCCCATTAAGCTTGAAAGGTAGTGTCTTTTTAAGTCATGAAACCTTATTAAACATTCCTGATTTATTGCTGAACTATGGCGATAACCGCATTGCGGCAAAAGGTACATTAGGAGATAAATCAAACTTAGATTTAGATATCAACGCACCAAGCTTACGTGGTCTGTGGCAAGATTTAGCGGGTTCTGTGGTCGGCAAAGCGCAAATCTTAGGTAAGCTTTACTGCGCCAACCATTAATACCGATTTAACGGCACAAGGCTTGCACTTCCAAGGGTTAGACTTATCTAAAGCCGTAATTAAAGGTAATGTTGTGAGTGAACCGCAAGTGAAAGGTGAACTTACCGTCAAAGCGGAAAAACTTCCGTTATGGTGACAGCATCAAATTACATAATATTGATTTGAATGCATCAGGTGATGAAAAACATCATACGCTCACCTTAAAATCCAAAGGTGAACCTGTTGCAGCTGATTTACAAATCGCGGGTAATTTTGACCGCACTTCTCAGCAGTGGAAAGGCAATTTAAGCCAAGTGAGCCTAAACTCACCTATCGGCGATTTTAAAGTGAATCAAACCGTTCCCGTGACTTATGACAATAAAAAAATCCAAGCCACCATCGGGTCACACTGCTGGATTAACCAAGATTTAGATTTGTGTTTCCCACAACAATTTTACGGCAGGGAAAAAAACGGCGAAGTTCCTTTTGAGCTTAAACGCATTAATTTAGATTTAGTGAATAGATTGATGGGTCAAAATACGCTAAAAGGCCAATTACAAAGCCGAGGTAAAGTGGCATGGTTCACGGATAAACCGTTACAACTCAATGTAGCGGTAGAAGGTAATAACATTGGTGTGGCACAAAAAAATTAGACTACCGAACCTTTAAGCTGGATATTCCTAAATTAAGTGTGAATGCCGATATTCAAAATAACAATTTAACCCTGAAATCAGACATTAACGTTCAAAAATCAAGGTCGAATCGGCACGGACTTAAAAATTAATGATTCTAAGTAAAGGTCGTCAATTAGGCGGTACCTTTACCATTGAAGGTTTACGCTTATCCTTAGCCAATCAACTTTTCTCTAGCGGTGAAAGCATAGATGGTGAAGTGAGCTCTCGCTTAAGTTTTGGTGGTAATTTAGAAAAACCATTATTAAATGGCAATTTCGACATTCGAAATGTGAAAACGAAACTGAAAAAGCCTGCCTTTTGATGTGACTGATGGCCAAGTCGCAATTCGCTTTAATGGTACCTCTTCAATCTTAAATGGCCATGTTCAAACACCAGATAGCAAGCTAAATATTAACGGGCAAGCTAACTGGGCGCACATGAATAATTGGACGGCAGAAGTCAGAGCGCAAGCAGATAATTTCAAAGTCGATATTCCATCCATGGCAAAAATTAAAAAGTCAGCCCGAATGTGGTTGTCAAAGCCTCGCCAAAACTCTTAGATTTAAGCGGAAACGTGGATATTCCATGGGCAAGAATTGCTATTGAAAGCTTACCGGACAATGCTGAGCCGGTGAGTGAAGATGAAGTCATTTTAAAATGGACCTAGAAAAAAGTAAAGAAGAGCTCATTAATCGCCAATTTGCTTCAGAAACCAAATCTGGGATGCAAATTCAATCTGATTTAAAAATTAAAATCGGCGACGATGTACATTTAGATGCCTATGGATTAAAAACCAATTTAAACGGCTTACTTTCTGTAAAAACAGGATAAAGGCAACCTAGGGTTATTCGGTCAAATCAACTTGAAAAAATGGTCGTTATGCCTCTTTTGGGCAGGATTTATTAATTCGTAAAGGACAAATCAGTTTCTCTGGTTTACCTTCACAACCGATGTTAAATATTGAAGCGATTCGTAACCCGAAAGCCATGGAAGACAGTAAAAGTGACCGCAGGGGTAAAAGTGATTGGTATGGCATCTAGCCCACAAGTCACGATTTTTCTCTGATCCAGCTAAACCTCAAGACCAAGCGCTTTCATATTTATTAACCGGCCGCTCATTAGAAAAACAGCGGTGAAGCAGGTTCAAGTGGTTCTGTCGGTGCGGCATTACTTGGCTTAGGTTTGGCGAAAAAGTGGTAAAGTGGTCGGCGGTATTGGTGAAGCCTTTGGTATTCAAGACTTAAACTTAGGCACTGCCGGTGTTGGGGATAGCTCCAAAGTACAAGTTAGTGGTAATATTGGTAAACGCTTACAAGTGAAATACGGTGTGGGATTATTTGATGGCTTGGCAGAAGTGACTTTACGTTACCGCTTAATGCCGCAACTTTATTTCCAATCGGTTTCCAGTACAAACCAAGTTTTTTTGATTTATTGTATCAATTTGAATTTTAGGAAAGGACATGCATAACGACAAGCAACTGGCTCAACTCGCAGAACCTCATCACCGAGGTGAAGCCCGGGAGATTGCCGCCATTGATTTAGGCTCAAACAGCTTCCACATGATTGTGGCGCGTATTATCAATGGCTCAATCCGGTGCTTTCTCGTTTAAAAACAAAAAAGTGAGGCTCGCCGACGGCTTAGATGAGCACAATGTATTAAGCCAAGAAGCGATTGAACGCGGTGTAAATTGCCTTGCACTTTTTGCTGAGCGCTTACAAGGTTTTGCCCCAGAAGATGTGAATGTCGTAGGCACTTATACCTTACGAAGAGCGGTCAATAATGACGAATTTTTACGTCAGGCTGCTGCCGTTTTTCCTTATCCGATTAATATCATCAGCGGTCAAACAGAAGCCAAAACCATTTATGCAGGCGTTTGCCACACTCAACCCGAAAGCGGACGTAAACTGGTCATCGATATTGGTGGTGGTTCGACTGAAATGATCATCGGTGATGATTTTCACCCCTTAGTGGCAGAAAGTCGTCATATGGGATGTGTGAGCTTTGCCAAAAAATTCTTCCCGAATGGCGAAATTTCAAAAGAAAACTTCGAGCAAGCTCGCCAAAGTGCGGTCAATAAAATTGAAGATTTAAGCTGGGAATATCGCAAACTCGGGTGGAAATCGGTATTAGGGTTCATCAGGCACCATCAAAAACCGTCTATCAAGTGATTACCGCAACCCTTGACCCGAACGGCATCATCACCGCTGAACGCTTACAAAATTTAATTGAACGAACCTTACAAGCTTCCCATTTTGAAGAGCTTAACATAGCAGGTTTAAACCCTGATCGCATCGATGTCTTTGTACCAGGCTTAGCCATTTTAAGTGCCGTTTTTGACGTTTTTGGCTTAGAAAATATGCGCTATTCTGACGGTGCTTTGCGTGAAGGGAGTGATTTACAGCTTAGAAAAAAACTTCCAAGTTTCAGACATCCGTACTCGTACCGCGCTAGGACTTGCCGAACAATTTAACTTAGATTTGGCGCAGGCTGATCGCGTGGCAAATAGTGCAAAAACCTTAATTGACCAATACATCCATTGGCAAAAACCGCATCTTGCTGATGAAATGAAAAAAATCTGTTGATTTGGGCGGCACGCTTATTGGAAGTGGGTATTGTGATTAATCATCGCAATGTACAAAAACATTCCGCTTATATTCTGCAGAACATGGAATTACCGGGCTTTGATCGCGAACAACAACGCTTATTGGTAAATTTAGTTCGTTATCACACGGGCGCATTTAAAAAGAATGATTTACCGATTTTTTTGCTCGTTATGCGGATGAAGATGTCCTTGTTTTACTTATTCTTTTACGCATTTCGGTGATTTTAAATAAATCTCGCCAAGCGACAGACAGCACCGATAAAAATTAATCTCAGAATTGACCGCTCTTTGCAGACTTGGGAACTGACTTTTTGAGAAACATTACTTGGATAATAATCCGTTAGTGTGGAATGAATTGCGCTTAGAAAGCAATTTACTCAAAGATTTAGAACTCAGTTTGATTTTTAACTGATAGAATAGGGGCTTTCATGCCCTTATTTTTTTTATCTTGCTCCAACAGCAAGCTATAAATATTGGCGAGATAATAACTCTGCTCTGCTTCGGGAATTTCTTGCGGAATAAAAAGAAAGCAAATCGTGGTGAATTTCCAAAACATCAGGAAAAAAATGACCGCACTTTGCATTTCATCATAAAAAGGCTTGATGAAGCGGGGAAACGCAACCCCTCGTTTTAAACGGGCAAGGCTGTTGGCAATATGCAATAAGAGTGTAATGACAGTCGGAATAGACACATCAATGCGCCAATGATGCTCTAGGCGACTTTGCAAGGTCAGAATAATATCAATAACGTCCTGATCAATCTGACCGCGAATTTTCCAACGGGTTAATTGTTTGAGTAATGACATAACATTCCTTTTTGAGATAGGATAACTTTACCGCTATTTCACAAAAATTACCAGTGCACAGATCACAAAAATTGAAACAAAGTGAAAAAAATTTACGAACTAGGAAAGCAATAAATGATAGATAACAGACTTTTTGAAAAAAATATGATGGCCTTATTTTTTTGATATGGATGGCACCTTAATCGACACCATGCCAGTACACGCCCGAGCACTGGAATATGGTAGGGGAACAATTTGGTTATCGTTTTAACAGCCAAATTATGTATGATTTAGGTGGCGCAACTGTGAGCACTATCGCCTCCGCCATTATGCAAGATGCCGGTATGCCACAAGAACGCTTAAATGAAGTCATACAAGCGAAACGCAAACTTTCCTATGAATTGATTCCAACAGAATCAAAAATTACTCCCAACCTTTGACGTGGTGCGTCATTACTATCAACAAAAAGCCGATTGCGCTCGGTTCAGGCTCGAACCGCCAAATTATTGATATGTTGATGCAAAAATTAGATATCAAACATTACTTTAACGCCATTGTCAGCGCAGATGATGTGAAAGAACATAAACCGCATCCAGAAACCTTTTTACGCTGCGCAGAACTGGCAAAAGCCGAACCATCACGTTGTATCGTCTTTGAAGATGCCGATCTTGGTGTAAAAAGCAGGATTAAGTGCAGGAATGGATGTGTTTGATGTCAGAACGCGCGAGATTATTAGAGCCTAATGTGGGACATTTTCTCTTTCAGTTTTTGGGCTGATTTTTGGCAAACCCATGGCTTGTGGCTGATGTTTTTTTCAGCGCTTTCTTAAGTGCCACCATTTTGCGGGTAATTCAGAAATTGTGTTTGTCTCCACGGCTGCGCCAAAAAGTATTGGTCGGATCATTATTAAGTGCGGATATTTTTTTGGCTTGTTTTTATGGCAACCGCAGGCAATACGCTAGGGCAGCCTCACCACTTATTGGATTGGTCGATGGTTTCCGAAAAATCGACAGCAAAAATGACCGCACTTTATGGGCAATAAACAAAAATACAACGCTATGGCGCCATCACTTTATTATTGAGCTGGTTGCCTATTATCGGGGATGTGTTTTTGTGCGGTAGCCGGTTGGCTTAGATTGAATTGGCTAAGTTGTTTGATTTTTTTATGACGATTGGAAAAGGACTGCGTTATATTGCCTTGCTCTTTTTCAGTTTGCCTTTCGTGTCATAGCTGTGAATAGCCTTTGTGCATAACCTGGTTGTGGGCTAGAATAAAGACGAGTTAATATTCAACAGATAAAAAAACGCCCCTTATCGAGTAAGGGGCAAATAACTAAGGAACCAATTTTATTAAAACAACTGCAAGTTGCTTGTTCTATAAGACCGACGCTAAAAAAAGAAAAGTTCAAAGAAATTGTAAAAATGTAAAAAATTTTACAAAAACTTGCAATTAATTTACAAATCACTGATTTTCAAGGAAATAAATATGCCATTACTCGACAGTTTTAAAGTAGATCACACCCGTATGAACGCACCAGCCGTGCGTGTTGCCAAAACGATGCGTACCCCAAAGGGCGATGACATCACTGTTTTTTTGATCTTCGTTTTTGCATTCCAAACAAAGAAATTCTCCCACCAAAAGGGATTCACACCCTTGAGCATTTATTTGCGGGTTTCATGCGTGACCATTTAAATAATGACAATGTAGAAATCATCGATATTTCCCCAATGGGTTTGCCGTACAGGTTTTTACATGTCATTAATTGGCACACCAAACGAGCAACAAGTAGCTGATGCATGGTTAGCTTCCATGAAAGATATTTTAACCGTGCAAGACCAAAACCAAATTCCTGAATTAAATGAATACCAATGCGGAACTTACACCGAGCATTCTTTAGAAGAAGCACATGATATTGCTAAAAAAATGTGATTGCTCGCGGTGTGGGGGATTAATAAAAATGACGATTTAGCACTTGATGAATCTTTCTTAAAAATAAGGACACAACATGACAACCTTAGGTACAGCATTAACCCCGAATGCTATCAAAGTGATGATGCTTGGCTCTGGCGAACTGGGCAAAGAGGTGGTGATTGAATTACAACGTTTAGGGCGTGGAAGTGATTGCCGTCGATCGTTATGAAAAACGCCCCCAGCACAACAAGTGGCACATCGTGCTTATACGATTTCCATGCTAGATGGTGTAGCCCTCAAAGCCTTAGTGGAAAAAGAGCGCCCAGATTACATTGTGCCGGAAGTGGAAGCCATCGCGACTGATACGCTGATTGAATTAGAAAAAAAGCGGGTTTTAATGTTGTTCCTACCGCCAAAAGCCACCAAGCTGACGATGAATCGCGAAGGCATTCGCCGTTTAGCCGCCGAAGAGCTTGGCTTACCAACCTCACCTTATCAATTTGTCGATAACTTTGCTGACTTCCAAAGTGCGGTTGAAAAAATCGGTATTCCTTGCGTGGTAAAAACCGATTATGTCTTCTTCTGGTCACGGTCAAAGCATTTTGAAATCCAAAGACGACTTACAAAAAGCACGGGATTACGCTCAACAAGGTGGTCGCGCAGGCGCAGGACGCGTGATTGTAGAAGGGTTTGTTAAATTCGATTATGAAATCACCTTGCTCACCGTTCGCCACATTAATGGCACTAGCTTCTTAGCGCCAATCGGCCATCGTCAAGAAGATGGTGACTATCGTGAATCTTGGCAGCCACAAGCCATGTCTGATGCAGCGTTGAAAAAAAGCACAAGAGGTCGCAGAAAAAAATTACCACTGCATTAGGTGGTCGTGGCATTTTCAGGGGTGGAAATGTTTGTATGTGGTGATGAGGTTATCTTCAATGAAGTCTCCCTCGCCCACATGATACCGGCATGGTCACGCTAATTTCTCAAGAATTATCCGAGTTCGCTTTACACGCCCGTGCAATTTTTAGGCTTACCTATCCCAGAAATAACCTTAATTAGCCCATCCGCTTCCAAAGCCATTGTGGTAGAAGGCCAATCGAAAAAACGTGCAATTTGGCAATATCGCCGAAGTATTGGCTGAACCCACACCAATATTCGCATTTTTCGGCAAAGGCGAAGTCAATGGCCATCGCCGTTTAGGGTGTCTTACTCGCTCGTGATATTTCCGTAGAAAAAGCATTGGAAAAAGTAGAGCGTGCTTACGCCAAATTAGATGTAAAAATTATAAAACTTACTTAACATAAGCCGTTGAAAATACAAAAAAAGTGCGGTTAGTTTTTGAGAGGTTTTAAAACTCTTTTTAAAAAGACCGCACTTTTAATTTATTGTATTAATTAAAAAAATCTTCTGCATATTGCATAAAAATCAAACTCACCCTCAGCACGTGAGAATAAATGAGCAGCATAATGATTCTATTGCCTCTGCTGGATTCGTCAACTTTTTAATACCCATCACATCTGCTCTAGGTATCACATAAACATTACGTTCATCATTATGAGAAGACACAAATAATTGATATCCTGTTTTACTCCCATCATCATTGGAACGGGTATCAAGCAAACATCTTAATTCAAAATATTTTTTTCATCATTAAATTTATCATCATAGCTTTGTCTAAAAAGCATGATGAAATTTATGTTCTAGAAAAAGCTGTATATTCAGGAAGTGCAACGCCATGACTATCTTCAAAACCTTCTATAATTGAATGAATGGGCATTAATAATAATGAAGGTAAATTACTTTTTATATATATTATGTATTGTATCTTCTGCAATTTCCCATCCTTGACTTACATATAACCAAGAGCACATTATTTCTTTTGGAATATAACGATGAAATCCTCCCATACTTTTGTTACCACTCTTATATGAAAAAAAGGATCATATTTTATATAATATCCAATATTATTTATTAATATACCAAACTGTGTAATATCTCCCATTACAGGTATATTACTTTTCTCAACCCCATAGAAGAATTTTCCTTTGCTCATATAGGAAAATGATAGTGGCTGAATATATCTAAAAGGACCTATTATATTCTCAAAAAGATCACCCTTTACTATAAAGTTATATCCATCAAATGTTCTTTTTAGCATCACTCAGATTTAGCTCACAAAATGGAATTGAATCAAATTCATTATAAAAATTCTGTAAACATGTCATTAATTTGTTTTTCTGATAACCCTATCATTTATTTACTCCAAATTTTTCAATAGCAACTAAAACTTCCGCTCTTATTTCATACTGTCGGTTAGCTAAATATTTTCTATAAGTGGCTTGCTTGGTAAGTTTTACTTTCGCCATCTTCCTTGCCACTGCTTCCACCCTATTACTTGCTCGTGATAGAACGCTCTTACGATAAGTTGGATGTGAAATTATAAGATTAGCTTAAATATAAGTAGTTCTGAAAATACAAAAAGTGCGGTCAATTTTTTTGAGAGGTTTTAAAACTCTTTCGACATTATGTAGCAGTTGCACAAAGCTGAAATTGCGGTCACTGAGCTTGTCGAAGTGTAAGTAATTTTCAGCTTCTCCGACTACTAAAAACCAATGCTTCGACAGGCTCAGCAAGCGTTTTTGTGCATCTGCTACATAATACCGTAAAAAAACACTTCAAAAACTCACCGCACTTTATTTACGTTCTTGGGCGCGCGTTAGGAAACACGCGTTGGCAAAAGAGTGGTATAATCCCCGCCTAATTTTGGTAGTTGATTTCCAATTACGACAAAATCGTTGGAACTTCATTGCTGACACTTTCCAAGAATCATTCTGTAAACCGACTGTCTCAGCAACTAAACTATCGTGTAGCCAACAGTGCTTTCAATCACACTTCTCTTGAAATTGATACCATGAACAAACTTAAAATGATGTTATTCAGCACGGCGTTGGTGAGTTTATTTGCATGTACAACAACGCCGCCCAAAAAACCGCTGAAGACCAGATTTTTAAAGGATAATATTAGCCAAGCAGAATTAAATAATGCCCTTAATTACAAGCGATATCATTATCGTTGTAAGAACTCGAAACAGGGTCAACCTCATATTTGGCAACCTACTTTCCTCTCTCGGTAGAGAGTCGGATGAAAGATAATTTCGGTTTTTTTATTTTCCAACTGGATGGCGGCAATGCGATGCCGTTTGATCATCTTGCGAATAGAGCATTAAATGCGCGCGGTAGCCGTTTTGAAGTGCTTTTATCAATCGTACAACCCTATTCAAGGAAGCACTGTTGATTTGGTGGCGCGTGAACATAGTTCCGTTTATTACAAAAAAACTATCAAGGCACGCGAAAGGCTTGGTTGAATTGTCAGGGTGGGTAAATATAGATTTTTTTGATGGTACTCGTTTTCCGGCGAGTGCCTAACTCAGGAAAAAAATACCTGAAAAATGAACCGCACTTTTTAGATATGACAAACAAAAAGCGCTATCTCTCTCGAAATAGCGCTTTTTTAATTTAACAAAAAAACTTGAATTAGAATTCAAAGTTAGCACCAACGTTATATGCCATACCACCACCGCCATTGGCGTTTACAGCAACACCGGCTTTCATCGCAAATTTTTTTCATTGAAACGGAAACCGCTACCTACCGCTAAAGCAGTTTTATCACGATAACCACCAACCGCAGCACTTATATTTAGTTTACCGACATTATAAGGTTGGAATAAACCGTTTAATGCTGCTTGTGTAGACAGGCCATTTTTGATTTCACGGCCTAAGCTATCGATGCGGGTATTCAAACCGGCAACATTTGCTCTACTTTCACGAATTGCAGTTTCATGTCTGTCTAACACGGCTTTATGTGCATTAATCGCACCTTCATGAGTTTGGAGTACACCTTCATGAGTTTTAATCGCACCTTCATGAGTTTGAATTGCTTTCTCATGAGCTTGAATTACTTTCTCATGAGTCTGGATTGCACCCTCGTGAGTTTTAATCGCGCCTTCATGAGTTTGGAGTACACCTTCATGAGTTTTGGAGTACACCTTCATGAGTTTGGAGTACACCTTCATGAGTTTTTAATCGCGCCTTCATGAGTTTGGAGTACACCTTCATGAGTTTTAATCGCGCCTTCATGAGTTTGGAGTACACCTTCATGAGTTTTAATCGCGCCTTCATGAGTTTGAATTGCTTTCTCATGATTTTTGAATTACGCCCTCATGAGTTTTAATCGCGCCTTCATGAGTTTGAATTACTTTCTCATGATTTTTGAATTACTTTTTTTCATGAGTCTGAATCACGCCTTCATGCGCAGTAATAACGCTATCATGATTATCGATTGTTCTTTTATATTTCACTAATTTGTCATTATGATCTCGCCAACTGATCAGAATGGTTATTAATCACTCCCTCATGCGTTTTTAATTGCGCCTTCATGCGTTTGGATCACTTTTTTTCATGATCTTGGATCACTTTTTCATGATCTTGGATTACTTTTTTTCATGATCTTGGATTACTTTTTCATGTGCACCGATAACCTTTCCATGACGGGTAACGATTTTATCCAAATCATCTACTGTTGCTGCGGTTGCAGTACCAATACCCATCCCTGCTACAAGCAATGCAATTAAACTACTTTTTAAATGTTATATTTTTCATGTTTTCCTTTTAATATAATTAATATAATCTATAGGCAATATAAAATTGTCCTTAGCCCGATTGCATTAAACACTCCTTTGCAATCGATTATTATATTAGCACTAGAATATTTTTAACTGAAAGTATTTTCTATTTAACACCATGATTTACACAAAAAACACCAAGAAAATGGCTGCACTTTTGACATTAACCATTACGCACATTTTCGAGGATATTATTCGTGATGGGATAAAAATTCATTATTCTTTAGTTTTTTTCAATAGCGATGATTTTCTTTTTGTTTCGTCAATTTCCGCCCAAATACTAAACGTTTTCGCCAAATTCTCAGCGGTTAATACGCATTGTGTTTCTCCATAGGCAATCACGTTGCCTTTATTGAGCAAAAATCACTTCATCACAAAAATTTGTACGCCAAAGAAAGATGATGAATCGCCACCACGCAAGTATGCGTTGGGGTGAGAGATTTGAGCTGTTCCATGATGTCGATTTGGTAGTAAGGATCGAGTGAAGCAATGGGTTCATCGGCAAGCAATAGGGGCGCCTCTTTAATGCAACAACGGGCAAGTTGCACGCGGGCTTTTTCGCCGCCGGAAAGTTGTTGGAAAAGGCTTATCTAATAAATGGGTAACAGAAAACGTTTCAGAAATCGACCGCACTTTTGTACTTCTGTATTTTTAAATTGTAGTCTGTTTAAATATCAAACAGACTACAAATTTCTAATAACTTAACATCAGAAATTAAACACTTTCTATACTAGCTACCTCTGAGTTTTTTTAGATATAAGCATTACTAATACTATTAATGGTGACATCCTAGAAAAACATATAGAAATTAAAAGATAGTATATCCTTTATCTCAAGAATAGAAATATCACCTAGATTTATGATAAAGGTAAACACGATAAAAACATAAAGATATTATTATAAATCCAGATAGAAAAACAACGAGGGAATAAATAAAAACTGAATAATATTATTAAACACTTATTCACCTCCTAGAATTATAGATTTCATGTTTTTTTCTCATTATTTTTCCAATTTTTACTTGTAGCTTCACTCGCCATTGAATCGACTACTGCCCCAAATCTAACTGGTAAATATTTATAATCTTCGTATCCCCCACGATGGCGCAAGAGTCCTCGCTTGTGCCTATCAACTAAAAGTGCGGTCACAAAATCCAAAGGATTTTTGAACATTGGTTCTCCCAACGTTTATGGGTAAAATTCGCAATTTTTATTAAACAGCACAAGCGTGAGCGCTGGCGCTATCATTGGGGAAACACTATTACTCCTTGCTAATCAGGATAGCGCTCATTAAAAATCATAAAGACTATCTAGAAAAATCATCAAAATTATTTTGCCACAGGTAAAATAAGCCATTTTCCTATTTCATCGTTATATTCATCATGAATAACTAAAGAGATCTTTGGTTCTGATGTTGTAGGAGAATCTCTATAATCAAAAGCATAACCAGTTTCCTTCAGATGTATGAGCAAATGAATACACATTTTCATATCCATCTTCATCTGAATAAATAAATTGATTGTAAATATTCTCATATTGGGAATTAAACCCATCAAATCCAAATGATGCTAAATATTCTCGTTCATGATAGGGATCATAGAAATTAAAAGTATCTTGTTCAAACTTAGGATTATTATACCTAGTCATTAATTCTTTTATAAGTATTTGAAAGAGTAATGTTAAATATAGATTCAAATTTCAATATATTATTTATATCTCCTTTTCCATCAAAAGACCAAATATCAATATTTCTAAACTTTTCTTTAACGTCCTTCACTTAATGCTCCAACGATGGCGCGCGTTTCCCAACGCGAGCCTAAACATCAATTTCATTTGATTCAGATTTTCACTATTTTTTTATGAATAATTTCAGTTTGTTTATTTTTTTAGTTAGATACAAGCACACCTCAGTAGACCTGAGATATTGAGTACCTCATTTAATAAACAATGTTATTTGAGAAAGCTCCTTTAACTCATTAAATTCAAAATGAACATACTTATTATTAATACTATACCTAATCCAATTATCAGAATAAGCTTCAGGCTTTCCAAATTTCACAATTAGATCATTTTTGAGTAAATTTATTATCTAACTCCAAAAAAAGTTGTTCTAAAAAAAGGGTACTCATAATACTCATTGTTATATTTATTTACATAAAAAAATATAGATTCCAAAAACTCACCATCATTATTTTTAGAAAAAAACAAAGTCAACTCCTCTTTTTAAAAAAAGTGAAAAATAAGTATGTTGAATATTATCGCATTCAAAAATACTCCACTTCAAAATCCGTAGCCACAATAGAAATAGCTTTTTAATATTAAGTTACTACCTTGTTTTTTTCACCCAAAGCATTTAAAAATATTTATATCACCCACAAATTTTTTTCATTTAATTCCTCTACTTTTTATTTCTTATAATAATTTCATTTATTGCCTCTTCAACCGCCAAAGAATCATAACCTTTATCTATTAAAGATTTTTCTCATATGATTAATATCACCATCATTTAAAATACAAAAGTGCGGTCAAAAATTGCTTATGTTTTTTTGACCGCACTTTTTATTATCATTCCTGACTTATCTACCAAACAGCGAAGCCCAAAAATCCTTTTTTTATTTTTCAACTTTCTTTTGCTTCGCTTCTTCCATTCTTTGTTTGACATAATTTACCCAAACTTGATGGGGTGCATCAAAATCAAATGATTTCATAAAATCATAAGGAATTTTATATTCCGCTAATGGATTTATATCAATCAATTCTTTGGGTGCTATAGGACTATCAATACCCAAATCAAAACCGTGGATTGCTGCGATTTTGGCATACATTAAAACTTGCGGTTGCAAGTAAAAATCAAAATGTAAAAGTGTGTCTTTTGCTGCTCGTTTCGCAAACTTAAGTTCGAGTAATTTATCTAAAGCCTCTTGCATTCCTTTTATATTTTTATCTGCTAGTGCCACATAAAATTCATGATCGGGAATGCGCTTTAAATCGCTACGGGCTTTTTTCTCATCATTTAAGAACGTGAGTGCGCGCTCTTTTAATAATTGCCAATCGCCACTTAACGCCAATAAAGTGTTCGCATTAAAAAAAGGTCTGGTATCAGTACGTTTATAGGGAACTGAAATATCCACAATTTCATCACGATGTTTAATTAAATAATCAATCAACTTTTGATTATCTGAAAGCAAACTCATAAAAAAGAAATTTGTATTAATTCCGTTGTATGCCCATTGAAAATCATATTCAGACAGAATACCTAAGAAACCTGCAATAGAAGCATTTTCTTTAAATCCTGAAATATCATTTTCTAATAAATGCTTAGAGGCTAATGCACGATGGAAATCATTTAAATAATGAATTAAAGAAAAAAACATTACCTGTAAAATTATCTATAGGAGCTAACGTTGAAAAATAATTCTTTATGATTAAATTCAGTATATTCATCTACTCTAGCCAGAGTAAAATTCTTTGCTTCATCATAGCTTTTTAGCAATCTCACTACCTAAAAAAATACCTTATATCTTTCCATATTTACACCTATTACGATTAATTCTTATTAGGAATTCTAACTGGTAATAACACAACCTTACCATTTGATTTATCTACACCAGCTATAATAGTTGATTCACTTAACATAAGCATCTTTGAAAATACAAAAAGTGCGGTCAGTTTTTGAGAGATTTAAAAACTCTTTGACAATTGACCGCACTTTACATTTTTGAGGAAAATATATTACCGATAAATACTCGTACAATACGTCAGGGCTTGTCTTACGGCTTTTCCTAATTCTTCATCTGAAATATTCTTGTCATATTTAAATTCTAATGGTGAATTGTCAGGAAGTGAAATTCCTGTACTTCCATCTAAAGAATCTTGATGAAGAGGTGAAATAGTTATATATAAATCATCCTGCTCTAAAAGATAAAGAAGACATATCCTTATAGATAGATTTTTTTATTTTTTTGTATCCATAGCGTTTTTCATCTCTTCCTCAAGTCTTTTTTTGCAACCCTTTCATTTTTTTCAGAATTAAAGATAGCCTGAAACTCTTCGAATGAAATTTCTTTACTTTCATTAAGCTTTTTCTTTAATTAACCTTCCTAGATCTAAATCAGAAATATCAACTTCATTAAAAAAATAAAAATCTTGATCTGGATTTCACCATTGAAAGCATTCCAGTAATGAGAGATGTTACCAAAATAAAAATCACAATTAACTTCAATAAATATACTTTTAGACTTACTCATATTAATTTACCTTATTAACAATAATATTAGTTCCTTTCGATTCTAGCATATTCTATAGATTTATCGATAGCTTTCATCTGTTCTTTTTGATGTTCTAGCCGGAATTGCCAAATATAATTCTCTAGATTTTAATATTTGAGGAACGTAAAATAAATAAACCTTTCTTATCTTGTTTAAAATTAACCATATCATCAACATACTTATTCAATGTATAAGTAATTTTTTTGATGGATTTTGGTAAGTTTTTGAACCAACCGTATCCATTGTTTTTGAACTTATTGCTGTACCATCAGGAAGAAGATGATCAAAGGTTTTTAAAAATTAGGTTTGATACCATTTAAGTTTATTGAGCCATCCGAAGCTTCGATTGAACATAAGCTTCCCATGGTTTACCTTGATTTGAAATCCCTTTTCCCCCATTGAATACCTATTTGACTATTAGGTATGCCTTTTCTTGATAAGTTTAATTTTTCCTGATTTAGCTATATCCGTAATCTTAGAGATCCCTTCAACCATCGCCAATCCTGTACCACTTAGAACCACTCCTCCAGTTGAAATGCCTTTCATTTTACCTTGGCGGTAACCTTGCATTTCACCCGCGAGTTTTGGATTCTCTTGAAGGGCAAGTGCATAAGCCTCATCCCAATCTTTCAACGAGACCACAACATTATTATAGGTTTTCTCTGGATTTGAAATAGCTTCCCATAAAGACACAACGGTATCATCTAAATTAACAACCGCATCCGCTGTGTCTTTAACACTATCAATTTGACCCTGAGCTTCTGCAATCTCTAGGCCTTCTTGATATTCTTTTTAGCTTTATCTTCATCTCCATTGAATAAAAACCTTGGCATACATTTCAATCGTTTTGCTTACGCTCATCACTAGGATGAACGTCATCAGCCATGCTGTTATTCTCCACAGAGTCTTTCGCCGTCTTAGCCGCAATAATCGCCCCATCAGAACTATCCGATAAACTACCACCGGCAATACCTGCTGCTACTTGGCTTAAAGAAGATACCGTACGTTTTTCTTCTTCGCTGAGCTTTTCAGGTGATTTATCATAAAGTGTCGAGGAAAGAAAAATGAGCCGCAGCCTCACCACCTGCAGCACCCGCCGCACCCGCAGCAACATTACGATTGCCCGCATAAGCCTCTACCGCACCCCAAAGTGCATGAGCAGTCAAATTGAGAGCCGTATTCACATTGCCTTTTTGCATCTGTTGTCGCTTTCTTAATTTGATTATTCACCGCAGGCGATAATCCTGAAGCTACCACCTCCGTTGCCGGTCTGCCGGCTAAAGCGGTGCTGATAACATTTAATGCCGAATCAATGACAAGACGTTGACTTCCACCCGTTTCCCATTCTTTAGCTTCGCGACTCGCTGTCTCAAAATTATCTCGTGCTTGTTTGACTAAAGCGCGGTTAGTTTCGTTGTTGTTTTCTGCCTTGGCTTTTTTTCTGCTTCTTCTAACGCAATTGCGGCTTCATTACGCTTCGCTTTCGCTTCTTCGCCAAATTTATTAGCAAGCAAACTTCCTGCTTCCGCGACATTTGGTCCAAATTTCTCTGTCACCTCACGTTGGAAATTAAGTTCTTTTTGAACATCATCTTTATTAAAACGATTCTCTAATTTGCCACTTTGGCTTTGTGCACTCTCTGTAGTGATATCGGTTTTAATCGCAGCAATTTCTTCTTGTACCGTTTTGCCTGTACGTTTTAATTGCTCTGCTTCATCTTTTAATAATGATATTTTGTGTATTAATACCACTTTTTGTTGTGCTAGATTGGCTATCAGAATCTTTACCATAACCCATGCCATAGGAGAATTGAGAGACTCCTTGCCTTCAGCCAATTTCTTGGTGTTCTCTTGTCCATTTACTCCTTTAGAATTAACAGTTGTGTTGCCATTTTTTTATCGGTATAAAGCAGATTACCATCTTTATCCGTGGCTTGTTTTTGTACTTTGAGCTGCACCATTCTCGCCAAATGGTGTTTCAAAGTTAGCTGACACACTGCCACTTACACCAAAAACTGTTGCCACTATAATTTGAGTGATTTTCAATATCTGAATGGGTAATGCTGCCAGTGCTAAAATGGTTTTTGCCATCTGCTTCTGCCTTTTGGGTAGATGTAATCAATGCACCTTTAAGATCGGTATGATTATTAACATTGATATCATAGCCTTCATCACCGGCATAAATTCCTGCCTGTTCATTCACACTTGCATGATCAGCATTGATTTTCGATTTATTGAAACTACCACCAGCAGCAAAACCATAGCCTACCGTCACACTACCACTTACATTCATTTGTTTGCCATGGTAGCTAGATTTATCTTGCAAACTTTCAATATTCAAGTTTTCAGCATTAAGTTCTACTCGTTTGCCTTTTTACTTGGCTACCAATAATATTGGCATCACCACCGGCTTGAATCACGGTTTTACTTTTGGCTATCTCCCACATGACTAGCAACATAAGAGGTTTCGTCACCATTACCGTAACCTTTTCCGTAATTACCACCTAACTGTAATACCTGCGGCAACACCACTGCCAACTTTAATAGCAACCCCCGCATTAAAAGCCACTTGACTTATTGGTGCTTCGCTCTTGGTGATTTTGTTCCGCGGCTTGATATTTACTTGATTGTCAGCCATCAAAGTCGTGCCTTGTTTACCAGAAATATCTGAACCTTCAATATTAATATTAGAATCCTTTTCCGGCACCCATTGCCACAATATTCACCTTGCCGCCCGCATTAACTTGAGATTTGGCTACGGTTTTTCCTTCAGTATGAGTACGTGATTCGCTCTTTTGTTGACCGTAAGTGATTTGCACTCCTACTACGGAATCCACATTGCTATTACTCATTGCTTTTTGAATAGAGTCGCCAGCATTCATTACACTATCAGCTGCACGATAAGCATCAAAGCCTGCATTAGCTGCAGCCATCGCATTCACACGACCATGCTTACTATCACCTACTTGTTTGGTGGATTTTATCGCCCCTTGTACTGCCTGAATTGCAGAAATGATAGGGGAGGTAATAGCAATAGTTAAACCTTTTTGTTCAAAAAGTTTGTTTGGTATTGGTTTCATATTTATCATCTGCCGCTTTAACATCTGCTTTTTTTAGCCAGAATATTTACATCACCTTTAATGGCACTCACTGCACTCGCTGTTTGAGTATAAGTGTCTTTAGCAATCATCGTCGTATTGCCGTGTAAGCTACCCACTTGGCTACTTTGTGCATAACGCTTCGTTTCGTCACTTTCTGAGGTTTGCTTTTTGAGAACCAAAGGTTACGCCAATACCACCTCCTAGCATCCCTGATTTTTTTCTTGCTATAAAAATCATCAGAATAAACTCGGTTCTCAGCCTCACGAATATCAATATTCTTACCCTTCACCGTCAAGCCATTACCTGCAGCCACATTTGAGCCCTGAATAGTGATATTTCCATTATTTGAATGAAGATTAATTTTATCTGCATCCAAATTTGAGGCTTCTGCTGTATCATAATTATGTTTATGTCTATAAACTTCTGTCGTTGAGCTTGTTAAACCTCTAGATTTACCTTTTGAGGCACTAGATAATTGTTCTTTATCCCGAGCCTCTTGAATGTTGATATTACCTTTAGAAAGTACATTTATGGTTCCATTGCTGGTTATAGAAACGGCTCGCATTTCAACCGCACTTTTACCTACAGCATCAAGATTTCCAGTGACATTTAACTGACTGCCAACTTCTTGTCTTTTGATCAAAGCTTTATAGTAATTATCTGCATTTGGTACGTAATGCGCTTTATTTTCAGTTTCTACCGTACCAAAATTCAATGCTTTACCTGCAGAGAAAACCGCATTTCCGTTCACATCTACATTTGCACCTTTTTACAGTAATATTTTCAGTCGCAATAAAAGCTAGCACTGCCTTTTTTTGTTATCATTGCCAACCTTTACAGATGCTTGTTGTGTGAGTAATTTTTGGTAAAAAATCAGGTGTGTTTTCTGTTTCAGTCGTGGTACTTTCAATGTTGATATGCTTTCCTTGTGCAACCAACCGATCTGTCGCATTTAATTCTCCACCAAGGTTATTGAGCATATTTTTTTAGCTACCAAATAAAGCTCTCGACCCTGTAAGCGACCACCCTAAGTTCTCAATATTATTTGCGGCTAAGCTCTGTTAGATTACGTCCAGAAATTACGCCACTGTTTTGTACATCACCTTTGATATTCATAATGACATCATTGGCAGAAATCACTGCACCTCGACTATCAATATCGGTATTACGTCCAACAACGTAAACCTGTGGCACTAATACTTCTTTCTTAGAACCATCTTTTAAAGTCACTTCACGTTTTACCATCCAAACCATATCAGAAGTTAACTCTTTCATCTGAGAAGATGTCAAAGCAACGCCCCGGTACTAAATTCATTTTTTTGGGCGTAGTATGCCCCCGTTATCCATTAGGGCTTTATATTGGTCATAATCGGAAGAATAATTTCCTAGAAAACGTCTACCAGTGAGCTGATTAATTTGTTCACTTACTAAATGTTGTTCATAAAAACCATCGCCCAAACGTTTAAGCATATTTTGTGGATCATTGCGCAACTGCTTGAACATATAATCAGAACTCAACCACTTATTACGATCAGTAAATTTAGGATCTGTCTCTACAAGATAGTGGCTATTAGCATTTGGATTGATCTGATAAAGGCTTTCTGTTGGCAAATTAGCATTGATATCAATAGAAGCCACATTTCCAGATTTGTGATAAGCATCCACTGAGCCTGTCGATGAAATAGATTCACCAATTGTATTATCAACTACCTTAAAAATAGTGTGGAACAGGTGAAAGAGGGCGTTCATAAATCGGAGTTGTACCGTGGTTATAATGTCCCCAGCAGCGATGTCTTTTACCACAATGGTGTTTTTTTCTGCACCAATCTCTTGAGCCTCACCATTATCAAATTTAAGAATATTTGCAACTGCATCCTTATTTCTTAATTGAACGCCACCAGCATGGCCGATATCGCCATTAGTTTTATTTGACTCAACAATCTGATCACCTAAAGTAAGACGTTTACCAATTAAGAACTTAGAGGCGTAATTTTTCAAAACCATCGCCTTGCAATGTTAGATTCCCGCCAAAAAGTAATCTTCGCGGGATCCTGATGCTCAATTGTTGGTGTAATTGTTTTTCGGGTAAAATATTCAGCATGCCAGTTTGGTGAGCCGATTCGCCCTTTCAATTGATCATAAAAATGTAAAAATAGGCATTATTATCATGACGGTTTTTTTATTATTCCAGTTCATATAACCATCTACTCCTCCACGATAAGATTCGGAAGAGTTTGGTAAACTGAACAGGGAAAAACCCTCATAAGAAATTACTTCACCCATTTTGAGATGGATATCATGGTTCCATAAGCGGTGTGTATTAATTGCTCCATCGCCTAATGCTTCTATAGTAGCACTTGCATTATCAATAAATGTCGCTTTTACCTACAGCATATCCTTTATCATCTAGCTCGCCACCAATATAAAGTTTATCTTGGCTAAAGATAAAAAGCATGATCACGATTAACTAAAGTTCCTACACCAAAATCCAAACGCTGACGAGCAGCGATTGTGGCCGAATGTTTACCCTCTTTATCATTTGTTAACGCACGGCTAGCAATAGAAAGATTATCACCATAAATACGACCAGTACCTAGATTATTTAATGTTGATGCATCTAAAAGTGTAGTTTTACCATCAATTAAACCACGGTTGGTTAAACGTTCTGTGGTAATTTGAGTCGCATCAGAAGAAATTTCTGCATTTTTTTATATTTTCTACTTCTGCTGCGTGAATGATTGCTGCTTGACCAATTCTTAACGCAACGTTATTTTTTTAATTTTCCTTCAGTAGACAAATTCAACGTACCATCCACTTTTAAAGGCAGTTTTTAAATCCAAACCATCTTTTTAAGGCAATATTAACATTACCTTTAGAACTAATATTTCCTTCATTTACCAACGTTTTTTTGCTGTTAAATCTAACTGTGAATCAGAATGTAAACGACCACTAGTATTATCCACTACAGTTGAAGCTTTATCCCTTCTACAACAATTTTACCTCCAGAGATAATATCACCTTGTTGATTACTAAGTTGTGCAGTTTTAATTCGCCCTCGTCACTTACATTAATTGCACCTTGTTGATTGCTCACTGTATCAGCAACAACATTTAACTGCCCAGCTTTTAATCCCTTGAACATTTTGACTGTTTGATTCTAGTACCACTGTTATCTAAGTTTTTCGCTTTAATTGATACTTTTTTTCAGAAGCAACAATTAAAGAGCCTTTATCCGATTGCTTGCGGTTATCCACGTTATTTGTGTTAAGCTGAACTTGTTTACCTGCAATGACACCCTTTTTGTTATCAATATTGTGAGCATTAAGTTGGGTCTGAGCTTTGGCATAAACGGTGCCACGGTTCTCAATATTCTTTTTCGCATTGAGTTGGGCATTTTCGCTACCACCAATAAAGCCTTCATTCACAATCTTACCTTGGCTATCAATTTTCACGCTTCCAGCAGATGCACCAATATGCCCCGCATTGCGTACACCAAGGCCTTGACCGTTATCCACTAAAATGGATTTTTCTCCGCATACATCCCACCCAATTGGCTCACATCCACACTATAGCTTGGGTTTTCACCTTGAGTTTCAGAAGTGTGGTCAGTGTTGTCGGTATTTTTTTATCGCCAACGTACACAACTGAATCATTAGTGCGGTCAACGTTGTTTTTCCAGTGGTCACTTTTACTTGTTTAGCCCATACGCCACCTTTGATTTCGGCTTTTTCTGCAATGATGTCAGTATAATCAGCTTTAGAGGTATCCATCCCTTTTTGACCAACAGTCACTTTACCGCCTCTTACGCGATAGCCTTTCAACTCACCATTTTCTACATCTGCCTTACCAGTTGTCAGCGTGGTACGTCCCGCATTAATCACACCACAGCCATCACACTGAATACCACTTGGGTTGGCAATCACCACATCCGCTTTTTGCCTGCAACTTCAACATAGCCTTTTAAACGGCTTGGGTTAGCGGAGTTCACCTCGTTAAGAATGACTTTTGCTTCACCACGGGCAAGATTCGGGTTACCTTGCACCCAGCCCGCCATTTGCGTTTGTGTAGCTTGGCGTGCGTTGTTAAGAATCGCCCCTTTTTCAGCCACATCAAATTGTGAATACTGGTTACGTGATACCCCACCTGCACTTGGTGTTTGAATATTTACTTGCGGTAAACCATTCGCTGTTTGGAGTACAGTTGGTTGTTGATTATTCGGCGCAGATTTATCGGCTCGAATGGCCATATCTTCTGCATGAACCGAAGGCGCTAAAAAAGACAAAAGCCTAATGCCAACATTAAGCTAAAATGAATAGGATTAAGTGAAAGTGCGGTTGAAAAATAGCCCTGTTTTTTTCTTGTTCTGCGCTCACATTTTCACTTTGTGCTTTACCTTGAGATTTTGCCAGCTCAGATACTACGACAAACTGGTTTAATACACGGCTAAAAAATAACTTTATAGTGACGTTTATTCATTTTTTTAATTTCCTTTAAATTTTAAATTCGGCTTGGGTTTAATCAATTTATTAATCTAAAAAGCGTGAGCATTAAAAACGGTAGCTCACATTAAATCCGGTTGTCACATGACTAGTTTTAAATCCTTCCGGCTTTTTAATCGGAGTACCCACAAAATAATCATAATTTAATCCCCATAAATTACCGCGAAGTCCAACAACACCACCCATCAATGTATTACCAATATTCATTTCTTTTTTTGACTGGAATTCACTCTACCTCGGTCAATCCCTAAATAAAGTTCATGTCCCTTGTTGGCAATATTCCAACCAAGCTCATTTCGCCATAACCAACCTTTTTTTCACTGGAAAGTGATAACTCACCATCAAACTCCCTTACGGTATAACGACCACCAATACTCAATTTATCTTGTTGTGTTAAAGGAGTACCGTTCCATTGTCCATTCCACACCGTATTAAAACGGAAAGGTTGATTGCCAATAGTGAAAGGATAGGTAAAATCAATGCCTGCAGTAAAAAATCTGCATACGGGAAGTCCCTTCACCAAATTCTTCTTCTGGAGCCGGTAAGGATTTATTACCACCCGTTCCACGTTTATAGTTCGCAAACAGTTGTAATACTGTTTCACCAATATATTGAGTGTGATTAAAACCGACTTCCCAACCTGCTGTACGACGACGTTGTACTTCTACCTCTGTATCATTAATGTAGTTATGCGATTTTTCTCGTCCACAAGGCAGCATTAATATAGGTTTTATGCAAACTTCCTCGAGATAATAAGCGACTTAAATTCGCTTTCATTTGTTGGCTTTTCACCCGAATAGGTATAAGACTCTAATACCCCCGCTACCGTTTGGTGGTAAGTATATTTTGAACCGGAAAGGGTCAAGAGATAGTTCTTCCAAGGAATGGAATAATAGAGGCTGACATTTTTACTCCCATAATCCCCTTCAGCATTGTCGCTACCACGTTTAAAACTGCGTGTACCACTGATGTAGAATAAATCGTTTAAGGTCAACACATTATCCCAAGAAAATGTGGCTGAGCCCTGTAGACGACCTGTAGCCTTACTGCCTGAATCATCTAAGCCTCAAAGTAAGATGGAAAGGAAAGCGTTGTTTATAAGAAATCACTACATCCGTCTCTCCTATCGCCTCACTCGGAGACAACTGCACATCAGCTTCTGCACTCGATACTCGTTTTAAGTTCTCCAAACCTTGCTCAACATTACGAATATTTAGCATATCGCCTTGCGCCATTGGCATCGCAAACCATAATGTGCCACGGGTGGCAAATGGAATCGCACTTTGGTCTTGTAATTGAATACGCCCCACTTTACCCGGAATCACGGTGAGTACTAACATGCCTGAACGCAAATCCTGTGGCTCTACCACCACACGTGTAGTGACATAACCAAAATCAATTAAACGATTTTTGAATACGGCGAAGTAAGACGTTAATCCCCTCAGAACCTATACAAGCCGGTAGCGCAAAAATCACGCTCAGCATAAACAGACTTTAATGCCCAAGAGAATTGACTTGGTTGGATTAATTTAAGAGAAGAGGCTGATGAATTTTTCTTCTTCAGCTTGATAATCGGTCAGCACCAATTGATTGATAGGAAAGCATTGTGCTTCATTTTGTGGAAAACTAAGAGAAGCTTCTTTTTCACCCTCTAAACGCACATGAGGAGATTGAGTTTGTTGCGCTAAAATCGCTGCATCTTGTTCGGCTTGTTGCTTTTTGTTGTTGAGCGTCGATTTTTCCTTTTCTACACTTGAATTTGGTGAGCTTGGAGCTGCCAACGCGAAAGAGGAAATAAATAATAAACTAGAAAGAAAAGAGCGAGATAAGTTCTTCATTATATTTCAGAGATTAAGTTATTGATAAATTTGCAATATGATATCAAAACTTGTTTTTAAAAATTCTATAAACTAATATTCTCAATACAAAAGTGCGGTCAGTTTTTAAGAGGTTTTAAAACTCTTTTAAAAATTGACCGCACTTTATCTCCGATTTTTAAATACTATGTCACCAAAACAGATATTTTAAGGCATATTATTAGAAACATCTCCCACTGGAAATAATGGATGCTCAAAATCTAAAAGCTAAATTATTTTCTAAAAAAATATTATTTACCTTATCTATAAACATCATCCATCTGTGATCTTTTTTTCACTAAATTCTTCATATCCAATCAAATTGCATTCTCTACAAAGAGATTTTAACTTATCTGACCCCTCCAGAACTTGTAGTCCAAATATCCTCTTCTACATATGAACCACTTTTTATTGCTCTCAAATAATTCTATTTTTGAGTTAGCTATAATCATAAATTCATGCTCTAAAGAATCTAGTTTACCGCTAGGAAAAATCTAACTCTATTAAAGAATTTAGCAAACCACACTTTATAGCTCTATAAGTAAATTCCAAACATATCTGCAATAAATGTATTTTTATCTTTAATTATCATTTTTTTCTTGTATAGGAAAAACTTGATATACCTAATTCTATATCAGAACACCATTGCAACTGTTCATAAAGTCGATTTATATAATTATTCATATTATTACTTCGCCTCACTTTTGACTGGAAACTTTAACTTAAATTACTGATTTCTATTTATATCTCTTAATTCTTTGCTATTTATTTCAACAGTAGTAGTTGTCTTTCTGCTAGCATTTCCTGCTAGTCGATATAAAAATTCCCTCTATTAAAAATACAAAAAAAGTACTGTCAGTTTAGGGTTTTAAAATTCTTTGAAAAATTGACCGCACTTTATAGCTAGATATTTAAATATTTTATGCTATCCAAACCAAATATCCCTCTGGGTGACCAAAAATACGATTAGCTAATTCATTTAGCTTTCAGTATTCGCCCCTAAATAAAAAAACAAAAGAAGAGAGAGATAAATACTATAGGAAAAAATCCAATACTTTTTAATATATTAACTTTACTAAAGTTAAAATTAAACTTTGATAATACATACAAATATGTCATAGCTAATACAAATATCGTCATTTTAAATATCTTAAAAAAAGATCTGTCTTATTCATTTTTAAACTCATGTTCACTTAATCCTAGATCATTTAGCTCTTTTTAGCAAAATCTAGCATATAGGCTATTAATTCTCTATATTTGTTATCCGGATGTATTTCTAGAAATCTTTCACAAGCTTTTTTTCTGTATATTCTAGATTTTTCCCTGTTCTGTTACAATAGCTATCCAATCAGGATCATCAAATCCATCTTGAAAAATAAACTCCTTCAAAAATGATCTCTTGGATCGGGACTATTCATATCTGGATAATACCAATGACAACCTTCTTGTGTATAACCATCCTTATCTACTAGCACTAAATAAACCGCATATAAGAAAAACACCATAATCATATAAAAACAGAGAAACATTGCTTTTACTGTTCTTTCAGGGTTATCTTCATCAAAAATTTACTTTATAAAAATTATATGATTTAGATCTGATTGGTATATAAGAAAAAAATCATCTTGAGTGAACATTCTGAACCTCTCCTGTTTTTATTTAAATATATTTTTCCGTTATAAGTTTCATTATATCCTTTTGATGCAGCTCTTTGCCCTCCCTCCTTGGTAAAGGCTATTTATCTATTTTGATGTGTATCAAAGATACAAATCCCAACACCAAAGAATACCACAGAAATATTATCTAACCCCATCCTACTAAGCGTTATAAGATTCACTTAAAGTAAAACACCACAGATAACCTGCCGTTTTTACAATGTATTTGCTATAAAAAAATAAGCGGTTATAGAATACCTATAGCAAGCTGAAATTAATGAGATAAACTGGTATGAATAACATAC
>BNJT01002377.1_pt1 | contig 82876 bp, 85 predicted proteins | sample 8540491 | NCBI WGS metagenome assembly BNJT01 (sample SAMD00202455, study PRJDB9452) | human saliva metagenome | host: Homo sapiens | reverse complement strand
TAAGTGTCTAGAGTTTTGGGAAAGTGAAAAATTAAATATCATATAACCTGAGAGGCGAGAAAATCGCTCTCTCTCGTTGCAAAAATTAAAGAAAGGAGAAAATGTCAGATAATATTGAAATTGTTATGGATATTGGATTCGTTAGAAATTTTCGATGTAATAGATTTTGATGAACAGTTTATGGTTGATTGTATCCCTGAAGGAAATTTGATGAAAAAGTATCTGTATACGATGATCTCAATAGTTTGGCTTTGGAGACGGCTATTACTATAGACCTTCTAGTCTTCTGGAGAGTTAAGGAAAGATGATGTTATTCATGAGTTGGCTGTCTTAGAATTAAGCTGGGCACCTATCCGTATCCCAGAAGAGCAAGAGACGGGACATAACACCCAGCCAATTAACTCAGGAGGAAACCAGATGTCTAATAGGCTTAAAAAGCCAAAAAAAAAAAAGGACTGAATTAAGCTGACTTGGCAAAAGTTTTGAATACTAACCAACTTCAATATGGGAAACATGAAATGGAAAACAAATCTTAGTCTAGAAAAATGCAAAATTCTAGCAGAATATTTTGGCGTGTCTACCCCCTACTTTACTAGGATTGGATGACGATTTCTTCTACTGGATGAAAGTAGAAAGATGACCCCATTCCAATCGCTTGTTAGAGATAGGGGATAACCTTAAGCGAAAGTGAGCAACCGGAATAGGGTACTCTACTGTTGGAAATTATAATCAGGAAGTTTTGAATTCCTAATGCGTTAGAAAAGTCAGCAACTACTATCAGAATATTTTGGAGTATCTATCCAGCACTGGTTATGTAAGAGAAATTTATGGCTACTAAACCAAACGCAACAATATCGATAGAGTTAGTTAAAGAACTTTCTTTTTTATCAGTGAAAAAGTCAAAACCCTACAAGAATACATAGAACTTACAAAAGGAAAGAGATATTATCAAAACAGATAAAGAAATAGTTCGATAATTTATTGATTGTCCCTATGCAGATTTCTTCATTATCCATTATGATATAGCTGTGGAATGTGTCAATACCAGCCTGGTCATAAGAAAGGATTACCTATGAAACAACAGCAAACAGGTGTCTCAAGTGTTGGACTAGACGTAATGATTTTGGACTTTGACGAACACAATGGGATGGACTAGAAGTCAAAAGTATTGCAGCTATTGAAGAGTTAGAACAAACTCATCTTGTCTATTTTCCTGAAGCTGGTGGTTTGAGAATATGTTGCAGGAGGTTACACGTGCAGATATCACGATTGGACCAACTAGCCACTCTAACTTTTTACTTCCAAATTCCAGAAATATTTTTTACTGCATTCAACACAATGAGAACGGCTATGTAAATTGACTAGTTCTTACACGGGTCTCTCATCTTGATGCTAAGTTAGCTTATGGCGCTCTTTATAATCGTTGTAAATTAAGTATCAGTTCATTCCAGAAGGAATAGAGATTACGTTGATGAAAATGGAGCGGTCTTTCTAATTTTTGCTAGTTTCTGATCTGATGTTACTACTTGATAAGGGAAGATGAAGGTTACTAAGATCAAGAAAGAATCAAGAACATGGTCTCTTGGCTGAGGTAAGTTAGGTAGGGCTCAATACTAAGCCAAATAGACTTTATCTCTAGCTAGTGGATGCTAATTTAGAAATAGTGAGCAATTATTCAACTGATGGTGAGTTATTGAAGAGGGTTACACGCTTGGTAAAGTTCTATGAAAAATACCCCAAAGCATTGGTAATAGCGAAAGTATCAAAATGGACGTCCGCAAAATGGGATTCTCAAAACGTCCACGAAGCGGACGGAATGTAAATACAGAGAGGAGTCGACAGAGTCCTCATATGATACCAATCACGAGGCGAGTCATCTCATCCGGTTTATCAATTTCTGAAGCATTTAAAAATGGGGCAACATGGTTTTCTCCTCAACTAGTTCAGAAACCAGTATGTTTGGAAAAGATGCAAAATTTTGCATTAAAATCTATCACAAAACGTCGTTGAGAAGAATTACAACAACCTCTTTAGCTGATCAGGAAACATGGAGAGGTTTTGGCTGCAAGATCTTGAGCGTGAGCTTGATAAATTGATTTTTAAAATCAAAACCGGAGAGGCTGAAGGAAAACCAATCCAGAATGTCCCAGCCCACTTTACAAAATGATGATTCGTTTTTGAAGATGGCTTACCTTATTGAAAAAGAACATGGTTTCCTCGAGGCATCAGGACAAAGTGAGTACGCCAAAATTCTTTGATGAGTGCCCTAGTCTGATTGCATACTATTATCCAGATAAACTGTCGGAGACGAAACTCGTCAGCTATTTATCAGAATTGTCTAAGGATGAAACATGTTAAAGGACAATCAGACCAATTGATGTTAAAGTGCTAACGATATTCTAGCCTTGAAGAAACTCACACGATTCCTGAAGCTGTTTTGATTTACTGAAAAAGAAAGAGCTGAGAAACTCAGCCAAATTTTCTCGTCATGGCAACAGAAAGAGGATTGATTTCTTAAGGGATTGTTTAATAACCAAGAGAGAATGAACAGAGGGCAAGCTAAGCAGAAAGTTACACCTTCCCAACCAGTTCAAGGAGATTGAAAGGATTAGAGTATTTTGATAAAACGGTGGACAAAGATTTTTATCACTTATAATCTGGGGAACTAGAAAATTGGTATCAAGTTCATTTTAACAGGAGCAAGTATGAATTACATCAGCGACTCCGCTGTTTCATCAATCCTAGATGGGTGAAGAAGATAACTTATCGGACAAACAAGGAATGATATCAGGAGGATAGTAATGTTTAAACTTAAGCTACAATGATTTTATTATTGGTTTTAGCTTTTGGAATAGGGCTTGTCATGTTGGATGAAGAATGCTCCTCTGATGGATGATGAAATACCATCAAGTCCAAATAATGAGACAAGTAGATGTGAGGAAACAAACAAAATCGTATCAGAGAATTACAAAAAATTCAGGTTGTCTCAGCAAGTCGCTGATCAGATAGGGGTGTTTCTGCAACACTATCTCGAACTGGGACAGGATATAGTCAGATAAGTCTGGAAAATGCCAAAAATGTAGCAGAATATTTCGTAACCATTGACTACCCAAAGAAGTCAGAATCGGGACCAAATGTGTCCAGTTAAATCCATATTGACCGATAGTCACCAAACTATCAGAACATTGAAAACCAACATAAGGTCACTTGATACAGCGTGGCTATATGGATAAAAGAATGGGGAAGAGTGGCAACTAGGGAAATGATATCTAGTCCAGTACTTCGAACGAAAAGCATGATAACGGTCATAAGCTGAAGGAGTAAGGGTTCCAGACTATAAAACTCAGCGTATGAAATAATGATGAAAAATACGTTTTACACAGCACGGCGTTATTTCGCCTTTCAACTTCACAGAAATCGGCGATAGATGAAACAACTGTCCGCCCAGCGATCAAAAACTTAGGAAAACAACAGGTGTGACAGCTCATTAGAGGATGGAACAGATCTTATCCTGAAGCCAGACTATGCAGTTAAACTGGCCAGAGGATACGTAGACGTATTCTATGGATGTTGAATTTCATTTGTCTTATAAAAAGGTTTATGATCAAATTGCACTATCAAAAGAGGAAGTCGTTAGTGGCTAGGAAAGTCAGAAGTCCATCGGGAGGGAACTCGCTGAGTTAGAATAGGCTACCAGCCCAAGAATACTAAAAATTTAGAAAAGGAAAATCAAAATGCACACAAGAAACAAGTATTAGCTACACTAGCACTACTCAACTATCGTGACTCCCCAGCACAAGTTGGTTCTAGAGATATGCAGATGAGCTTGCACCAATTGATTCTTCTGCTCCAACAACAGAAGTAGTTACGCCAATGGCAATGGTAATTTCAACAGAAACAGAGGCTCTATAGAAGTTCAAACAACAGTAATTTGAAGTGCTTCAACGAAACAGAAGCTCCAGTACAGTTCAGCTAACAGAGCCTTCAGTTACTCCAGTTATCCAACAACACCAGATACATCATTAATAACGACAGATAAAACCGCAAGGTAAAGACAATGCTGAGAGTTTAGATGGCGTACCAACTGATAAACCAGTAAACACCAGATACATCATCACCAAAGACAAACCACAAGGTAAGATAACGCTGAAAGCCTTGATGGTGTACCTGCTGAAAAGCCAAAACAACAGTAGAGGCAAACGAACAAGGGAAGTCTCAAATTGAACCACTTCAACTCAACAACAGGCTGGCATGATGTGACAAAAGATCCTGTGTTGAAACGAATACAGAGCGCTGAATTGTTAGCACCTAAGGAGGAAATGTAGTCCTTTCAGATGGTTCAGTGGTTGCCCTCGAGGTAGTAGGTGGAAGAGTCAACGAAGATAAGACAATTTCACGCAGATAAGGATGGTGACCTAAAGACACTAAAATACTGGGAACCAAGAGTATTCTAAGTACCATTATGGCATGTTGTTGACAGTGTAGGTTACTTTTTACAAGAAAAACTATTTTAATTAAGAAAAGGAGACATATATGACAGAAAAACAAAAAGGACACGGATATTTCCGTAAGAAAAATGGGCTAAAGGATTAGTATCAGGAATTGCGCAGTTGCAGTGTATCAGCTTTCATATGACCAGACATAGACAGCGCAGTCCAGCCTGAAAGTAAAAATGATAACGCTTACGCTACACAGGCCGGTAAAACAACAGGAAGCCAGTCTCGTAGTGTAGTTACTACAGCTGAAAAGCAAAAGAAGTAGGGTGAAGTTTGAGGTCTCAATCAGTTGATAAGGGAATGATACTACTGCAACAAACTAGAAATGTAGTTCAAGTCTGATATTGTCAGCACCAGATGCAGTGGTCAAGGCACTTGAAGAAACGACTGCAAAACAAGTAAGTTCAAAACAATGAAGCCTTCAAGGAAGCGCAGGAAGCTATTCACGCTAACAATCAATTGTAGCTGATGAAAAAGCCAAACATGAAAAGGGGCCACAACTGTCACCGTAACGAATGACGGTTCGGACAGCTACTGATGGAACAGCATCTAAAACAAGGAAGCAGCTACAACAGCTAAGGAAATCTTGTCAGAGAACAAGAAAGCAGTGCAGATTACTTGGGTTGAAAGCTACATGATGCTACTGTTAAGCAAGCTACTACTTTGGCAGTGCGTAGAAAGCGCATATGAACAGAAGAAGAAAGAAAGTTGATGTTAAAGTCACACGTACCGTTTTCCTTCAGTCAAAGAAGTAGAGGCCGTTGAAAAATGATCAGGCTATTACAGCGTAAAGGCAAAAGTGGAGCCAACAAAGCGATTATGGCTGCCTATACAGAAAAGAAAGAATTAGTGATCAAGTCAATCAAGATGTTGATCGCAAATCAGCCGATTTGAAAAATTCTAAGTACTTTAACTTCTAAACACAGAAGTTTTCCATTGATGAAGGAAGCAAAATTGGGAACAAAACCAAGCAGCTTATGATAAAGCTAAGAAAGCACAAGCAGATTCGGTAAAGCAGAAATACAATGAACTCTAATCTAAAAACAAGTACGGGAAGGGTTCAATAAAAAGAGGTTGGTTCTACAGGCTCTCAGTCCTTTGCTTCGGCCAATCCAAAATGCTAACGTAAAATCTAGGTTTGGCGCTAAAGACTGACTACAGTTGCTTCGCTTCAAGTGGAAATTCTGGATATGGTCGTATTCTTGATTCTACCAAAGTCTTGAAATATCAGATGTTGGCACTGGATGGAAAACAGAAATTGACTACACTAATCTGAAAGGTTTGACTGTTTCAACTAAGATGCAGTAAAAAGCACGATATTTCTCGTATCCATCGAAAATTGGAGATTCTTAATCATGGAAGTACAGGATTGGATGATGTCTATGTCTTGAATGATCCAACAGAAGATTCCAGCTCGTAATGATGGTACTGGTGGAGCAGCAGACTATGAATTTCTTTGGTTACGGATACCCACTAGCCATAATGTGATGGGAAAGAAGTAGCCTTCAAGCAAGAAAAGACCCTGCAACCTCTGACCTATTCTTCACCAATCACAATCGTATTGGTTAACAGTGAAAGCCATTAACGGAACTCATGTTGAAATTAACGGCTCCACTGTTACAGAAAAACAAAAATTATGGCTATGTCTATGCTGAAGACTACAACCGCCAAGAAGATGAAGATCTTTTGGGATACATCCGACTCACCTTACCAATACAAGGGCGCTGCACTTGGTGTTTTCAAGGAAGGACAGCCACAACCGAATTTATCCAATGGGATGGACCAGATAATCCAAGGGCCAAACCCATTGGTTCGCTTTGAATACGATGTTGTAGCTCAGTTGTTGGAAGCCCCAATTACTGCACTATCACAAAACAACTGTGGAAACCTGTCAAACTGAGCCTGTATCAGCCGAATTGGTGAATACAAAGAACTGAGTCAAACCAACCTTTGGACTTAAAACTCTCTGAAACTAAAAATCAGAAGTTATCCGCAAGCTATCACGGTTATAAATTGCAGTATAAACTCATCGTCCGCAAGTCTGCATCTGGCTACAGATAAAACGAATACAGATGGCCAAACAGTAGCTAAAAATGCTACTCAGCTTTATACATTGACCCATGATAATATCTATGAACCCAAAAAGGGAGACAAGATTACCATCATTGATCCACCTGAAGCTGTGCTGTTCTGATGTAGCTGTCAACACCAAGGCAGTTGCAGAGAAAGCAGGATGGGGCGTGTTGCCTATGATGCAGGAAAGAACACTTATACCTTTACTGCAACCTACGAAGGGAAGCACTTAGAGCCCTGTGATTACCTGGAAACCAATCTATGACAAGTGGGTTTAAGACAACACTTATAAAGTGTTAGTGAATAACTATGAAGTTTTCTCAACACTGTTATTGTCCACACCCAAGACCTCCAAACCAGTCAACCTGTGTTAGATCATCTCTGGCAAGGATATCAATGAAAAAGTAAAACATTTGGACCGCAACGACCTTCCGTTTGACAACAGATTTGTAGTCCATACACCAAAACTTGTCGCGGCACTTGCAAGAAGTTTAATCCTGGATGATGTTCAAGACAAAGCTCTCTGCAGTTGACCACAGCAAAATCAAGATGACTGCTGCAGGGCAAGACGTGAAAATCTTTGATATGTAACGCGTTCTTTTCAGATGCTGGTCGTACGGATGCTATCAATAATATCCTGAAGGAATGAACTGGCAACCTAAAGGTGAATTTTATCTTTAAGCCATGAAAGACTTGCGAGTCATCAAATTGGCGTGAAGCAAAATAAAATGTGACGATTGATCTTCAAAGGAAACTTTAGTAAAGAGGTGGAGAAACGTGAAGAACGATTTTAAACAGAACGATTTTGGGAATAGCTATCAGTCGAATCTTGTAACAGCTAGTTCCAAATGTTAAGCCAGAAAACATGTACTTGATAGAACTGGTAAGAAAGTCCTGATGGCAAAGAAGTTCAGCTAGGTGATTTTGTTCAGCACTTTTGATGGAGGTCTGTTCTGTAAAACATGATACATTATACCAATATGATATTTGGATAAGTTGATATGAAGCGCTAATCGCTATACTGGTAATTGGAAGGGTATCATCAAGGGTACACAGAATATACAGCAGAAAAAGAGCTAACGTTGCTATACGATGTTATCCTTGAAGGATGGTAAAGTTGTAAAAGCTAAGACAGATTGCTGTGTTGCAGCACTTTATGCCTTTACCTTTGAGTTCAACCAAGGCACAAATTTGGAGTTCATCAAGAAACTTGTGACCGTTAAGTGAACGAGTAAAAACAGGGGTGGTCTTTATGTTATCAATCAAGATTTCTTGAACTCCCTAGGAGCGGTATGGTACTTTTGATGGCACTCTCATATCGAGGAGCGTATTGAAACTGGTGATAAGATTGAGAATATCAATATTGTCAATAAACAAGAAATGACTGCTGCTGCCACTGTACACCAGAGTCACCGTCCGAAAACATCCAGAAAAAACATGCACTTGATAGAACTGGCAAGAAAGTCCTTGATGGCAAAGAAGTTCAGCTTAGGTATTTTGTCGAGTACCTTCTGATGGTGCACCAACCCGGAAAGACAATTATTAAAATTAACATGACGGTTTGGATAACTCGATATGAAGCATGACTATACTGGTAATTGGAAGAGTATCATCATAAGGTCAATATGCAGAAAACAGCTAAAGTTACCTTATGATGTGGTTACTGAAAATGGTAAGGTTATCAAAGCAGTATAAGATCAGAAAAATTCTTATGCCTTTACCTTGTTTAACCAAGATACCAATTGTTCATCAAGAAACTTGTGTGACTGTTATGGAACGAGAAAACAGGGGTGGTCTATGTTATCAATCAAGACTCTCAACCTCTAGGAGTTGAAGGAACCCTTCGATGGATTCTACATCGAGGCGGAGCAAAATGGAAACTGGTGATAAGAGATTGAGAATACATTTGTCAATATTGTCAATAAACAAGAAATGACTGCCAAGGTTATTACTGTACACCAGAAACCACCAAAACCAAAAGCCCAGAAAAACATAAAAGCTTGATAAAACAGAAAAGTTCTTGACGGTAAAGAAGTCCACAATGGGTGAGTTGATTCAGTACCTTCTCTTGATGGTGCAACTGTTCCAGAAAGATACCCATAAAAACAATAGTGATGGTTTGGATAAACTCGATGCGAAAGCATGACTGCTATACTGAAAATTGAAGAGAGTATCATCAAGGGTACAGAGTACATAGCTGAGAAAGACCTTATCTTGTTTTATGATGTCATCCTGAAGGATGGTAAAGATGCTAAGGTAGGTGATAGATTGCCAAAGGTAGCACTTATGCCTTTACCTTGAGTTCAACCAAGATACCAATTCAGAGTTTTATCAAGAAACTTGTTACCGTTAAGTGGGATGCCACAGGTGGTCAATGGTCTTATATTGTCAATCAAGACTTCCAAACTCTCTAGAGTTAAAGGAACCTTTGATGCAGACTTCATCGAAGTTTCTAATCCATCGCAGCTGGGAAGGCTTGAAAATTTTTATCAATACAGGTCAATTTACAGAGATGACGTATGTTAACAACCACAACGCCAGAACCTCCAAAACCAGAGCCTAAAGAACTGTAAGTGTCACAACCGCAGCCATCACTTCCAAATACAGGAACAGCAGCAAGCATGCTTCCAACTTGGGGTATGATTTTGGGATTGATGAGTTTTGCAGGAGCGGGCTTCGTAAGACAAAAATAGAATATCTTAGAAATTCCCTCATCTATGGTATATATAATGAAGCCTACAAAAGAGGGGGAAGAGAGATAGAAAGGACACGAAAATGATGCACATGTGACTAGGAAGTGGATAGATACTACACTCCAACCCAAAAAATCAGAAGTCACTAAGGTTGAAGAGAAGAAGTGGAAAAGGCCTACGTTGGCTAGAAAGCCATCTGGTTAGGAATAAAGAACCTACTGAGTCTGATTGTGAAAGCTGCCGTTTTGATGGTTGCGACCCACTCATAAGCCTCTTTATCTTTAATCTGGATTAAGAGTCAACAGGACAGCGATTGGCTGGTTTGTGTTTTCTAAGGTGGTAGTTCATTTTGGTTGTAGGCTATTGGGCGTTTTCACAAAGGAAGGTACACCTCCGATTGAAAGTAGAAATCTGGTATACTAACTGGGTCTCTTCCTCAGGGTGTCCAACTCATCACTGGTGGGAAACGACCATCATCGTTGTCTTAGCAATTACAGCCCTCTCTCTAACCTTTCTGTCCAGAGGATGAAAATAGTAATAAATAAACAAAGTAGGTGCTAGGAAACTTCTTTAGTACCTTTATAAAAGTAAAAGCGAGAAAAACAATGGATGCAGTTGTAGGATTTTATTAACAAACTTGGAAATATCGGTGGAATCATTGGTATTGGTTGGGCTGCTTAAAAGCCTGGGACTTGCTAGGAATTAAACGAATTGTGATTGATAAGAAAGATAAAGGAATTCAAAGTTTGATTTTAGGTATCTCTCTTTGGTGCCGTTCTAAAGGCACTCTTTACAGCTTTGGCAACAGGTCTTCAACTTGGTTAGATGAATAAGAAAGAGAGGTGGTTTTATGGACCAACCACGCTTGATCAACTAACAAATGAGTCTAAAAAGACTATACGGTGAGCAATGAATTGATGGAAATTGTTTGTGTCTGGATGGGAAAGGTAGCAATTTTGCTTCTTCCTTTTTATGGGATCAACCCTCGAACTGGCACCAACAACTTAAAAGCAATGGTGGGGAGTTGTCTTTTCAGCTTTGATTGAAGAACTGGCATGCTATCGTCTATTTTATCCTCTATGTGATAAGGGGATTTTTGATGCCTTGTCATGGTTAAGCACGTTATCATTAAGTTAGTAGCCAAGAATGCCACATCCTCTCAGTTCTGTCACCAGGATTTTAAAGGTTTAAAAGGATTTGAGAAAATATCTTTAAAATTGTTTATATGGTTGTTGATTTTGTCGGTCAGATCTCGACTAAGTTGTTGATCCTGTTACGCTCCTTTACGCTTTACACGTATAAGGGAATCGCTAAAATTATTGTCGCTTGTTACATGGTGGATAGCTTACGCCCGATCTGCCTCGGTTTCTTTAAGCTCTGCGCTGCTGCTGTCCTTCAGGGATTGATTAGTGGTTGTGACCATGCTTTATCCAGCTATTGTCACGAACAATGATTTATTGACACTTAGCAAATACTGGAGCTTTTGAGACTCGCACTCGCAGCCAGCTGCAAAAGGAATCATTTACATCATTATGCTCTTTGGCAGCCAACGCATGGCCAAGAATATCATGCAGGTGAACTAGGAGGAGAAATGGTTAAAAAGCACTCACAGAAAAATCAGCAAGTGCTAAGAAATATTTGGAGAGTTATTTTAAAAACAGTAGTCTGGGGGCTACTGTTTTTACTTAGGGATCTTTTTTTCTATTACTTGTGCCGTAGGGCTCTGACAGCCACATTGGCTGGCTCTCGTAAGTGGTATTATTTAGCGTGTGGAGCGAATTTATTTTCTTTAGAAAAGATAACTGGAAGAAAGGAACAGAAACGACACGTTTAGCAGTGAATTTTTAAAAAAGCTTTAGATAGCCACGAAAGGCCAGTTTTGTGGCGACACCAGACAGTTAGGTGCTACCGCTCGGGATATACTACGCAGTTACTACTATTCTCTAATACGCACCTGATACAATCCTTGCGGCGTTGAGGCTCATTATTAGCGCCTTTTGTTATTTTCGCGTTACATTGATGAAAAAAATTAAAGGAGGAGGTTCGTTTTGATCACAGGAACGTTCTGTATCAGACAGATTACAGACAGCGAATATGTACAAGAATGAATTATTCTGTACGAAAACCCTGAAACTCTAAGGAAGAACAACGCCCAAAACGTCTAAGACGTACCATGACGGCCTCACAGAATAGTCTTTAACTATCAATTGCCGATGCCTGATGGGCTCATGAAAATTAGACAACGATCAATTTCAAAGACCTATCGCCTAGGTGATACAAGCCAAGGCTGCAACAGATGATGAGCAATGATATCATTGAAACAAGCGCGATATTTTTAATTCGCTGATATTGACAATGATATGCAGCTATTGATCCCAATCGTGGTGTGAGTGTTAGCCATTCTATCCGCTATGACGGTTGGAGATGGGTAATATCGACGGTCAAAGAATACACAGGGTGACACAACACTCGCTTCCTTCAGGAACAAAATACCTTCAAAGTAGAAAATATCTAATGATTACAACTCAAATAGACCAGGATCATCAAGTTAGAAGAACTTGATGATACAGTGCCAGCGTTATTAGAAAGTCAATACAGTGGCTTAGGAACTCCTTTAAGGAGTTAGAGGATCAGGGATCGTCTTCTCATTTCCGAAAACTCTGAGGCGAGAAGGTTTCATTGACTTAAACTATGAAGACATATCGCTATTTCTGGACTATATCCACCAGAGACTTTGTAGCTCCAAACCATCCAGTTTGAAAAAGACTATGAAAATTGATGATTGTTTCGCAAGGGTGATGTATAAGCAGATAAATATCCCACCCTTCTTTGAATGATAAACTGATAAGAATATCCTGACACAGGAATTGAATCAATATCAGCTTAAGACAGGAAGCCCCATGACACTGGTGATGCCCCTGAAAACCAAGCGTCGGCGTACGCAGGAAATGATCAAAGTCGAAGGCTGCCGCAAAAAGAAGGGTATGGAAGTGATCTGGCCGTTGGTGGGTGAGATATCCGTGAAACAGAGAAATTGACTAAGAACCCAGGACAATGACCAAAATGTTTTCAGGTGATGACGATTTTCATATTGACACTCTGAAGAGTTGAATATCTACACAGAGCAGGTTCAACGATCTGTCCGTAAGAATACGGTAGAACTGGATAAGTATTGTACCAGGAGGAACTTTGAACACCATTCTACCGATTGGGGTTCCATTTACCGTGAAACGCCAGTTTATGAGAGATATGACTACCAGTAACCGGCCACACAAGTCCCATTTACTAAACGTAGACTTTGATCTAGCAGTTCATGTGCACCGACATGCTTGAATCACATTCAAGAACGCTATCACAGCTGACTGTAAAAAGACCGAATATGCAGGTTCAGGCTAGATCTTTTGGGATCAGATCGGGAAAGTCTGTTCTTAAGTAAAGGAGGAAATTATTCCACAACTTTACGTTATCCTGAAGATAATATTATTATCGTCGATCCTGAAGATGAATACACTGATATTGGCCGCTGAGAATTAGGTGCTGAAATCATTACAATCGCCCTGGGTCACGACATCACTAACTTATTGGATCTACCTTGATATGATAAGTTGCAGGCAGAAGATAGTGTGACCCGATTGGCCAAAAATCAAACCTCTTATCAGTCCCTTTGTTTGAAAATATACTTCAGTATCAGACGATGAATTCTGCATGATTGACCGTGTGACGAAAACTCACATAGAGAATTTGAAACCAACATTTGCGGATTGGCAATCAGTTTTAGGAACGTCAACTTGAAGATGTGTGGCCAAGGATTTGCGACTGAAGGCAGAACCTTATACTATCGGTTCAACGATATCTCTTGCTCATCCCACAAATGTCAATATGAATAGTCGCTTTCTATTATCTTCAATCAAGTGGTGCTGGAGTGGTAAATTGAAGCCATTTGCCTCCTTGCGTGATTCAGGACTCATCTGAACTAGGTAGTCATCAATCAAGTTAAAAGCTATTACATGGTTGTACTTCGATGAGTTGCAGCTATACTCAAAAATAAACTGCAAGCAACCTTCTTTACAGAGCTATACTACGTATTCGTGGCATGGGGCTATTCTAAACAGGACACTCAGAACCCAGAGACTGTTTTATCTACAGAGGAAGGTAGAAAGCTAGTCGCAACTGTGAGTTTTTAGCCTCTTAGGAAGCTGAAGTGACAGACCTAGAAGCCCTGGAGCAGGTAATCCTCTTACGCCTTCGTTGGAGCGATTTGTCTTATGACCAAAAGCAAAAGGTACGGGTTTGATTGCATGGAGATACAATTGTTCCATTTGAAAACCCTATTCCTAAAGATACTAAACCTAATAATTATTGGTGACAGATAAAGTTAAAAATAGAAAGAGAGGTGATATCTTTTGTTTGAAAGTGATCCCAAACAATTAAACAGGAGCGCAAGAGGAAAGAATCAAAGAAGGATCATACCTCAATAATAAAAGCTCCTAAAGTCAATCAAGAGTTGCATTTAAAGTAGTTTAAGAAAGAATTATCGCTTAGCGAACAAAGATTATAACCACACAAAGGACCAAGCAACTGCTAGAGGTCTTTTCTTTAAGCAACAACGATCGAGCAAAGTTGAAAACAATTGCCACAACGCTCACAAACGAAGCTAAAAGGCTGATGACAGTTATATCCCTAACTGCCTGAAGAACGTGCAAAACAGTGCCTGAATGAAAGTGAGTATGCGACGTTGAGAAGACAGTCAGAGATAATGATTCTGGAGACTGGGTTCGTGCTTAGTAAAATATTCGTCAATTTAAGTACCAGGTAAACACCTCTAAAAGAGCGTTAAATGCTGTAGGAAAGTTATCCAAGTATTCAATCAAGCACAGCTATGGACAGCTCAATAAAAGCTATAATTTCATCAGAGGGCGAGGGTATACTGAATACTCTAGAGAGTTCTCTGGGAAGGAAAACTCAGTAAAAAGATGAAACAGGCCAGAAAGCGACTTGCACGTTCAAAATTTGGGAAGGTGTCAAGAGGGCGGTGAAAGGTTTTGAAGGTTGCGACAAAGCCCCTGCGTTCCATCTTTCTTATCCAATCCTTTAGCTGTCAAGTCCTATTTTAATGTTTCTCATCTTTACATTCTAGGGTATTTATGGTTGTGTTTGGAGGAAGTGGTCCTGTCCAACAAAATGAATTTTACCTGAACAAGTCCTGGCTTCAAATCAGTAAACGAGATCGAGAGAAGTCCAATGATAAGGTAGACTATTGGACAAACATCGATGATATAATCTTTTCATGAACTTTCGTTACGGTAGTGAGGAACCAGAAAGCAGCTGAATGAGGGACTGGTAGAATGGGCTGGGATATTAGGTTTTAATCACTTCACTGGATGCCTTGAATGATCTTTGAATCATTTGAATGGATGACCTCACAACTTGAAGAAGATGGCTATTGACTTATATGGCCTCGTCAGATCTCAAGTGGACTAAGTTGGAGTGATAGCGAGTTAGAAGAGAGCAAAGAGCTAGAGAGCTGACTAAAGAGGTTGGTCGATACCCTCTTATCAAGAAACCACAATCCTTTTTTACCAGGAAGCACGACCCTTCTTATCAAGCTCCTCTAGTTATCCTGAAGCGGTTTGGTTATACCTCTAAGAGTGAAATTTATGAGAAACACAACCAAAAGCTTCAACAGGACAAGTTCGAGAGCCCTATTGACGGTCAAGTCAGTGTGATGATGATACACATTGTATCCATCAAACAGATAAAGCTTACTCGCATTGGTGAAGAGGTAGGAAATATCCGTTTCTGACGGTGATCAGGTCAAAGTTGAGACGAGGCTGGGAAGGTAACACACATATTAGAATTGAGGCTTTACTTTCAATCTGTCACGTACAATCAGAGCAACCTCAGTCATTACACTTGATGGTGATTTAGGACAAAATCTGAGCGATAAAAAAGACTACTTAGCTAAAAGGTACCAGGGCTGATGCAGATAATGGTTTGGCAGCCATGCTTGGAAAATTTTGCAACAGTAGTAACATTAATCAAACGTGCTGGAAGGAGATTACCCAGCCTCCAGTGTAGCTGATCTTCTTCTGGGATGAGTTGAGTCCTGGTTAGCTATAGGAGGACCTGCTATTTTATAACGGGAGATACCCAAACATTCTTCATCGAGGTTTAGATTGCATGGACAGATATATGGATGGCTCTCATGAGACATACCTATTATTAAACTATGCAAAATCTAAGAATAAAAGTGGTACGATTTAGAACTGCAGTTAGATTCTATGTTGGAGGGATACTCCTACTATATTACAGGACTAACTTCAATTCTAACTAGCAGAGGATGTAGAGACGCTACAGAGCGTTTCCGGTAAATTGGGAAGGAAACCTGGAGATAAGGTTCAGAGCCAGAATAATGCTACAGATCCACGCTTTTCTTAACTCAACAAGTTCGAGGAGGTGGAGCGTTAGCATCTCCTGAATTTCCTTGAAGAGTATCTAGTCAGTGGAACACCCTCCAACACAGGCTTCTATGACTAGCACAACAAGGAAGCGGTTATGAAGTGACACTTGAGATGCCTATAATCGTTTAGTTGAACTAGGAACGATTAGACCTATCAGGAGCTTATGGTTACCTTGGTAATGGTCAGGATTGCGGCAAGCCTAGTCGCAAAAGGATTATGGTATAGTACAACTCCAACAAAAGGAGCTGTTGTATCAGTAGTAGTTGGATTTGGTGGGACACCAGATGTATACGGCCATGTTGCGATTGTGGAAGCTGTGAATCCAGACGGTTCATTCCTCGTTTCAGAATGTAACATCATGAGTACAGGATAAGGTCCATTTTCGTGTCATCTATCCAGCTTACTACTATACATCATTTATGAGACCAAATTAAAGAAAGAAGGTAAATCATGAAATGATAGATATGGAGAAATTGAAATTTAAAACAGGAGGAATACTTATGTGGAGTTGTAAGTAGTTCTAGATCTGTATTCTGGATTGGTGCAGCAACCTCATCGCAAAAGAAAGCTAAACAGGAAGCTGAAACAACGCAACAAGAAACTAAAGCAGAGGGAAGCGAACTAACGCAAGAATATGTAAAGGAATTTTTGACGGCTTACTTCAATAAGCAGGATCTTGGAGAAAATAGAAACCGCTATTTGCCCCATATGACAGAAGCAGCTTACAATCAGGAAGTGAACTCTGAAGAAGAACCAACGGTACAAACCTATAAGGGCGCAGTAGTGGATACGCAGACTGAAGTCTTCACCATCTACATCGATCAAGAAAATAATGTAGCTCCTAGCTCAGGTGAGGTACAGGCGCACACAGTTACAGAAGAAGTATGATTATACAAACGCTCAAACAAACGTAGGATCTTTCAAGAACCATACGGATTCGTCTCCAGCAAGCAAGATGGGAAAATACCTGGTAAATCATATTGACCCCATTTTGATTGTGGTCAGCTTGAACGCCAGCGAAAGGAGTATTCCATCGCTAAACAAACCAATCACTAACCAAACACAAAGTACAGAAGGGAAAAGGAACAATGACAAAATTAGAAACTTTGGAAAACAAAGAAAGGAAGACCGCTTATTGACTATATGACCAAGGCCAAGAAGGAAGAAGAGAAACCAGGCAGCTAGAAACTCAAATCATTCTGCGGCTAAACATGAGGAACGGTCAAAACTACTTGGTCAGAACATAATTTAACCTGGCTGATATTGAAACAGCTCTTGTTGAAGGAAAAATTGAAAGGATCTGAAAACATGTACTGTTTAAACTAATCTGACACAAAGACGACCACAACGTATAAAAAACGGTAACCTTGTGTACTGGCGCTGGAGGAGAAAATGCTGTTAAGCATCAGGAGGCAGAGGCTGTTTTTATAGAGGAACTGATAAAAGAATAAGTCATCTACCAAGAAGATATTCCGTCAAGGTTTGAGGAATCGCAGATAGCCTCCTGAAGCCTGGGTTGAATAAACAGGAGGCCAAACCAAAAGAAGAAAAATCTTTCTTTAAGCGCCAGCCAAACAAAACACATCTAGAGAAGACTGAAGAGAAAGTTAAAGCTACTCTTGAAACAGAACCCTGAAACCTCGAACCTCTTCTAAACGCTCTTTGGGTGTATTTAGAAGAGTTCTGTGCGTTTGGTCTAGTAGGTCTGACACTTGCTGGCTTATCACTTACGCTAGTTTACCATCAAGAAAAGCAACTCTCGGCCGTGTCAAGGAACTTTCTGAAATCTAAAACCATTCAGTCGTTGTGAGAACTAGATGCCTTTTCACGTTGCACTGCGCCTTTACTCTGATAAAGGAAATGGCTGACTTTCATGGCTCCTCAGCTAACAGATAGATAGACAAGCAGGTCAACTGGCAGTCCTGTGATTTTGGAATCTAGCTTGGTTTGTTGATGAAGCAACTTATCAGCTAACCCATGTAGTAGCCGTGAAAGACGGTGAGAACAGAAGCCGAAGCAAACGCTTGTAGTGCTGTAAAGGAAGAACCTCAGCACCTTACGGATTCCAGGTTATTGATAAGGTCGCGAACTATCAATTATCCAAAATAAAGGAGGTCTTATGGATCAGTAAAAGTCAGTCATTCTCTCTTGGCTTATGAAAGGAAAAGTTAGCCTGGAGATGATGATACAAGCTCTGTATGCCTCGCAAAAGCCCATTAAGAAAGAAACAACATAAGGCAGCGAATCGAACCTTGAAGGGAGACATACTTTAATGATTTTAAGGCCACCAAATCAAAAAAAAAAAAGATGTTTAGGTAGTTGTTAAATAGTGAAGTCCACTTAGCCAAGTTGAAGCATTACCTGGAGGAGTATAAGATAGTTTTACTTTATCATCAAAAAGATGGTGCAACTTATCTCTTCTTTTGAAACAAAAATCGCACCTTGGTAGAAAAAGGCTCTCAAAGAAATGTTAGCAGACATCATGAAAAGCCCAGAAAAATTGGAAGAGTTTATGAAAAGGTGCTGAAGAAACTACATGAAATGACTCTGAAGACGTACAGCCTACTATGTGAGTCATACGGTAGCATAAGGGAAGTCCATCCCTGTAGTGACGAAGGATATTGAAAGGAAAGCACGATGATTAGAAAGTCTATATGGCCTCACCTGCGGTGGGCTATTCATTTGTTATTTCCAGTCCTTTATCACTTGTCATTACCAACTTTCGACCAGCAGCCCTTTCATGGAACACAGGACTATTACAGACTTGGGAACGCTTCTCTTTCGGTGTTTTCGGATTCAGGAGCCTTATATGCAGGGTTGATTGGCTTCGGCCTCCCAATGCTTGTTTATGCTTCCATGGATAAGAATTTATATCGTCAGGGAGAAGAACAAGGTAGTGCCTGTTTTGCGACTTTGAAGGAAATGAGACGGTTTTAAGATTAGGATTTTGAGAATATGATTTTTCAAAACAGGGTCAAACAATATTAACCTCTTCGCTTAGCTTACAAATGTCCAGCTCAATAAAAATGTGATTGTCATTGGTCTTCTCCAGAGACAAACCTTACTTTGTACTGCCAAATTTAATGCAAGAACCTCAAATATGACAGATCCCAAAGGGAAACCTGGTACACGAAGTTGGAAAGATGCTGAGAAAGTCATGCTGTTAAAATCTTTGATTTGATTCACCATGAATTTAGACTGATTTAACCCTTTCATTACATGAAGCCCGAGCTGATATTGATCGTATCTCTGAAGCAATTACTGAGGGAACGAAGAAGAGGAGCATACTGAGAAGACTCCCCACCAAGAGTTGATGCTGCAACGTGCATTGATTGGCTATCTCTTCTATTTTGACTCTAGGATCCTGTAGTCCAGTTTATATATGCCAAACCTTAAAGTCACGTTGGTGGATCTATTAAGAACATATCCTCGAGAGGATCCAGATGTGTACCAAGTCTTGTCGAGTGATGCCTGAAGAACTGAACGAACATCAACCTAACAACTATGCTTATAAACAGTGGAAATTATTTCAAAACTTCAGAGGTGATACAAGCACCAGTAGAAAGGATTTCAATCTTCGCTATTCTATCTTTGACCAAGGAAGATGTAAGAAACTTGATCAGTGAAGATACCATGGAAAATGGATACCTGGGAATACGAAAAGACAGTTGTTTTTATTAAGGTCCTTGAAACCAATAACGCCTTTTAATTTTCTTTTCTTTATCAATTTTGTTTGGTGATTGGTTTTGAGGTTCTACATAAGGCTATTGATATCTTGCAGGGAAAGTACCTGGCTACAGTAGAAAAAATCTTCTGCCACATTCAGTTTATTCTCGATGAGTTGCACAAATTGGCCGTATTCCCAAACTTCGCCCAGGTCCTCTCTTCTATTCGTAGTCGAGATGTCTATTAAGATTATCATCCAAGCTGTCAATCAGCTAGAATCACTTTATAAAAGTGATTGGAAGACCATCTTTAATAACTGTGCTACTCACCTATTTTTAGGGACAAATGACAAGGATACGATGGAATACTATCTCTACAAGATCAGGTAAGCAGACTATACGTACGTTAGATCCAATTTCAAAATCGTATAGTTATCGTAATAATACCATCAAGTGAAAATAAAACAATTCAAGGTCAACCCCTTTTAACCCAGATGAAGTCGCGGAGAATTGTGGGTGAAGAAGGATTGGTCTTTATCGGAACAAAATGTCTTCAGAGATAAAAAGTGCGTCTATGATCATCCTAGAAAAGATGAGATTGTAAGTTCTCCTGAAGACAAGGAAAACTGGTACGAATACACTCGAAAAGGAACAGACATTGACGGCTTGCTTTTATATGCTAACGATTTGACTCCGCAGCTAAAAGAGTTATTCGTGGCCTAACATACAGAAAGGATAGTAGGATGGAAACACCGTAAAATACAATTAGGATACCTGAGAGTATCTCTGCTACCTTAAAATAAAGCTAGTACTAGCCACAGAACGTTAGTGCCATTTGGCAGCTATTCAAACAGGCAGATGAGGAGACTTTTCTATCAATTAGCTCCTCATCTTTTGTGACAACGAGTCAGGAAGACTCAATAGTTGGTTAGTGAAACTAGATGCAACCCCGAAGGTTATCTTTTATTCAAGGAATTGGTCGAGGAGGAAACAGGGATGGTTTTACAAAAAGCACAGGCAAATCGCTGGATATTTTAGAAGTAGGCTCGTAGCCTCGGAATGGAGACAGAGAGCAAATCACATCGAGTATTATTGGGCTGAGCATGACTCGTTTAAGATTGATACTGTCAAGCATCACCTGCATTGGTATTCATAAGCAGATACGTATGGTGATACCACTCAAATCTCGTCCAACAACATGCGAAAAATGTCAGCTATAAGGAAGCCATGGTATTCTTAGAGACAGGATCCTTTCCTTGAAGCAAAACCAGTAGAGGGAAGAACGTAAACCTTCAACTACATACATACCAGCCCCTTACGAACAACCATTTGCAGGAGGCGCGAGAGCCATCTCAAGGAGAGATTAGAGGTCTCTCTGATGATACAATCAGACTTCTTCCTGGAGAAAGGGAGCATTAGCCTGGCTACAACGTAAGGACAAAAGATGCAGGGCGTCGAAGACGTATTGGTTTTTAAAATACTTGCACAGAAATCAGCAAACTGCAGAAAGTGAGCCCCCAGGACTTTGTTGTTCCTGATCAGGAACGTCATCCCAGGTAAGGGCTACCCGTAACAAATCATGCATCACTGAGGCTATCAGTGGATCTAAACGTGTCTATAGGCTCCTCGAGCTGTCGAATTGTGACAGAGGCACCAATTGACCTTATGATGAGCCATTATGAGCTTCATAAGGGCGAATTACAAACCAAAGATGTCCGACTGGCTGCGATGGAAGGACTGAAAAGAGATGTCACCAAGTGTTCGTGTGAAACATTACAGGAGCGAGGGAGACTTGCGATGGATGAAAGGGATTATACCAAGCCTAGTGAGCAACACGTACATCTAGATTTTTATCTCGTTGCAGCGGAAACATCCACACTTTTTCCAAGATCACAAATAATTACGATGATCCTATCACGCTGGCAGTTGATCGCGATAAAGCGAGGTACAGACTTTTATCACCAAACTACGGAGAAGAAAATCCGTGTTGTCGATGCAAGACCGTCAAACGTGGCTGCCAAGAGACAGACTGGAATGAGATCCTGAAGCAGGACCAAGACAACTGGAGAAAGGCTGAGAGGAAATCTAATCATCAAGTCCCTTTCCTGACACCAGCCGCACCTCTCTCCTGAAGATGCAACGGGTTTGGAAGGAAAACTGGAATAATATAGTTTTAGTAGAGCCTAAAAAAACAAATGGTCATTGACAAAACAGTGATCTATGAAACCTTCCAACTCTGGAGATGATAGGAGCCCAAAAACAAATTGTATATTAGAAAGTTCTGAGAGTTCTGTGAGCAAATGAACGAGGGGCCAGTGGTGGAGAGGGCTATTCACAGCATGATGCTGCAGGCAGTGCCGAACCTGAAGCTGAAATTCAGGTCAGCAACCTTGAGCAAACTGTTGCCAGTCACCCGACATCACCCTAATCAGCGACTTACATTTTAGCACAACTTTTGAGGGAAGTGGCAACGAAGACAATCGAGCTACCATCCACTACATCTGATGATTTGAAAAGAATGAATCAGTACGCTGGTTCTATTCAGAAAATCATCTCAATGGTATCAGAGGAATTAGCGAATAGTAAAATCTATTATTTCTATCCCAATAATGGCGAGGTGAGTTTGCTAGATGTTAATTTTGAAACGAGAAAACCCCTTTACACTTAATATGAATCAGGCCAGTTGTTCCAGGTAGGAACGTTGAGATTTTGTAGTCGATTTTTGGTTGAGGAAGGTGGGGAAACTATAATCAAATACTTCGGTTAGTAATGTTAATTAAAAAGAAAAATTACAAGTTATCCTTATGTTAGAGGACATTTGATCCAAAATCAGTTTGTTTTGGATAACTTAGATGAAGCTAAGAATTGCCCAACGACTTAATCCCTTTTCAGAAGCTATTAAGAGTAAAGATGAGATTTTTTGCTTCTTTTCAAAGATACAGGAGAAGAATCAGAAACCCTATCTCTATGAAAATCAAGAGAGATCTAAAAGTTGATGAGAGAAAACTAAGGAAAAAGTTATACTTGCTGTCTTCGTAATTTGATATAAATATTGAACAGTTGTTCATCAAATGAGGATTATGTCAAGGATAGAGGAAATGAGTTGCAAAACCATTTGAAAGATGGCTTAATAAAGAAAATCAAGCCTGATACAACTATGGAATTGAACAAATAACCCTGAGAACACACTGAATACTTACATTTGATTCGATACCTTTACTTCAAGTCTAGATACTGTCTATAATTTAGAAAAGCAGGTGACATCTCAAAACTCCAGAAGAATTCTCATCAAGCCTGGAATCAGTATCTGACTATAAGGGAAACGGTACAATGACAAATTAACGCATTGTTACCGCAGCTGAGGAAGATCATCTTCTAGATACAACTGATTTTTTAAAGAAACAAGATCATATCTATAAAGAAACTACCATGTACGCCTTCAATGGGCTGAGGAGCGCCCAGATGGGCCTAAATGCCTTGTAAAGAAACAGATCTGATATCTTATCAAGATTTTGCTAGAGAGCTTTGTATGGGCTAGCCAATCAGAGCTTCTATCCACATCAGGCGGCCAAAACAAGTGACTGATGGTCGCCCAGAAGGTTACATCTCCAACCTCAAGATCCAGTTTAGTATCTATTCTGATGGTGAACTGATCCAGGATGGTATCCGTTACGGTTATTGGGAAATGAGATTAACTCCACTGCTCACAAAGAAAGACTTGGAACATGAGAAATGAGAGAGTACCAGAATTGATGAAGATAGATGGGGCCATATTCACTCTGTATCTGGGAGAGAGATTATGAGTTATTAGATATTTCTCATGATGCCAAGGATACTCTTTACGTAGATCAACTTATCCCAACTCCCATTTGGAGATTTGAAAATAGTCCAATTGGATTTATAGATAGAAGCCTGATCAGAATTTTGATGGAATGATGTTGAATGAAAATCTATCTGCTTATTTGAGAAGTTGGGAGTCAAAGACTCACTTATGGAACAATTGGCCCCTTACGAAACTGGAAGAAAGTAAACGAAAGGTTTATCAGAAAGTTGAACAAACGACTTCCAAGGAACTGGGAGAAAGAATTGAGAAATCACAAGAGGAAGAAATCAAACTAGAAGAACAAAGGGCTAGCCACAAGCAGGAGTTGGAACACAGCGGGTGCTGATGCTGACGGTGTTTCTGATGAGGAGGGAGTTGACTTTTCAGCACATCCGTACGATTTTAGATCGAAAGCCAGGTTCTCAAACCAGAGGTCGAAGAGGGTCTACAAGCGGAAGAAAGTTGTTTTTAGCGGCAGGCAGTCTTGCGAGTCGCAGATTTTATTCAAAATAAAGATATGGCGGGATTTAAGTCGACACCTTAAAGAAGGAGATTAAGGGAGTTTCTGGATTCAGATAAGTACAAAGACTATCTAACGAAAATGAGCCAGCTAAATAATTATTCTAATCGTAACTTGCGCTTAATTCTTGCACAAAATCCTGAAGCAAGGCAGGTAGCTTCTTTCAAGCAGTGGAAAGAAAGCTTTGGCGTTATGTAAAAAGGTGAGAAGGCTTTACGTATTTTTAAACCCATGACGAAGATCAAAAAGGATGAGAATAACCAACCAATATTGGATAAAATGAGAAGCCAGGAAACTGTCACATGGCCTATAGTGCCAGTCTTTGATGTTAGTCAGACAGAAGGAAAGGAGAGATGCCAGCTGCAGAAGGAAAAGGGCAACAGCCACTTGATTTGGACTATGCAAATCTTTACCGTGCCCTGATGGCTATTGCAAAAGAAAATGATGTATCGGTTCGATTTGAAGAGATGGAAAATACTAAACATGGATATTATTCTGTCCCAGAAAATCAAATTGTTTTACGTAGTAATGAGATGAACAAGGCTCAAATTATTAAAAACTCTCTTAGCATGAGATGGCTCAAGCAGAGTTGCATCATGCAGAGATCCTCAAAAAGGAAAATCTAACTAGATGCTGCGCTGAACCCAGGCTGAAGAAGCGTCGCTTATGTCGATTGCTTCTTCCACTACGGCATTGATACGTCAGGAGTATTCCTTTAACTGTCTGTCTGGGCTGGTCTGCTGGATACGAGACACACGTTAGCTGATTTGGAAGCACAGCTAGATATTGTCCAACAAGAAGCTGTAAAAGGTTTAATGGTTCGGATGGATCACATTGGAACACCATTAGAGTCGAGCCAGGGCTAAACGAAGCGCAGTTTGAACAAAAACTGGAGAAAGTTTAAAAGATCAGAGCAAAGCAAGCTGTTGAAGAAGAACACAAGCAGGAGTTGAAAGCAGATGCACAATCAGAGAAGAGAGAGGGTTTCTCAGAAATGACCGAACGAGGACACCCCAACAAACCCAAAGGTCAAATTAAAACAAACCATCATCAAGGAGGACAACACTCATGACCAATGAACAAGAGAAGAACAACCTGATCATCATCCTCAGACTTTATTCCAATCATGGATGGAGACAGAGTTCAAGGAGTATCGCCAAACGCTGAGACTTGACTCGCCAGTTCTGGAGACAACTGGAAGGAAGAACAGTCTCAACTACCTGAAGGAGATCCTAGCTCCTTTTGGAGTGAAGAAGAAAATATTGAGCTACTCAAGATGATCACAGATGAAGAGAATTTCAAAGCTGATGCTCACAGATCTTACTGACATGACAGACAAATTGGGCAGTCGATTTTCCAGCCTCTCTAACTACACAACAACTTTCTGTCCCTAGCTGAAAAGTTACAAGGTCAGGAAGAGAAAAGAAATGTGTAGACAGCGATAAGCAATCATCTATTTTCAAAAACATTCTCTCAGTTGGTTGCGATAAAATGTTAGAGCTGTACTCCAAAAAGATATAGAAAAGCTTGGGGATTTCCCCAAAACTGAGAGCAAGAAACGGAAGGACTACCGCGCGTTCTCCTTCTCTGATAAATTTCGCAAATGGCTATCCACTGCATACGCTTACCACAGGAGAGTCGAGCTGATGCCTGGTCAGAAAATGCGCCAGAGACTTTGAGAGAAAGAGGATGCAACAATGCAGGAAACGAGAAAACGAGAAACGCCATATACATTGATACGACTAACACCAGAGTGAAGATCGTCAAATGAAATTCACAGCGATGGCCCAAATGGGAGTTCCATCTTTTCAATGCGAGTGCGAGAAGAAATCCAACTGGGTACAAGGGAGGTGGTTCAAATTCGATTTTCTGAATTGAAAGACCTTCGAGTTGCGATCAATCGAGTGGTACGAACACATCAACCAAATTGCCAAACACGCCACGAAAATCAAGGGGTTTACGACCAGAGGAAGTGGCATGATTGTCACGACTATCTATCTGAGTTGAAAGAGATGGTGGCTGTCAAACTTTCTAGTACGTGAGAAGAAAAAGTTTACAGGAGCGAAAAGTGAAAACAATAAGGGACGTATGACGAATGGTAGCAATCAAACACACCAAACAAATTAAAACTCCCTTCCAATTTACAGCTGTACGCTAGACTGAATGAAGCGAAAACCTTGTATCAGGAAACTTTGGGAAAGGTGATCTGGATTTTCCTCTTGTCTATCATCAGATGGTGAGCCTCAAAATGAAGCTAGTATCTGCAATGGGATTTCTGATTTTAAGTAGTGGCAGATGAAGAAATGGTCGTGACAAAATTAGCACGTGAGCCTTTAAAGGAGACTGACCTGAAAGAATGATCTCTCAGGAAACAAGATATTGGCTCATCACATTATCCAGTCTTTTCTCCAGATGACAACTTGACTACAGAGCAGGTTCATGAAATTGGCCGTCAAACGATGTTGTTAGGGATTGACAGGTGGAAATTATGGGTTTGTGATTGCAGACCACACGGATAAAGATCATCTTCATAATCAAGCATCATACTCAATACCACCAATACCTCAACGCTCGCAAATTTCGTTGGAAAGGAAAAGCCTCGAAAAATTTGAGGGCGATATCGGACAAGCAGCGCACACGTTTATGGCGCTAAAGGTATTGAAGACCTACAATAGAAAAATTCTTATACAAAGTATTCTGCTTGGCGGAGCAGACTATCGCTTTGAAATCAAGATCAGTCTCGATTTTCTTCTGAAGCACTCTCTGTCGTTGGAAGACTCAAACAAAAAGGCAGCGTTGCGCTTTGACTTCAGATTGATTTCTGGTAAATTTGTGAAGTATAGTTGCTCGATCAGCCCCAACAAAGAAATGTCCGAGATGATACATTATGATCGAAGAAAGGACTCTATTCTCTTGAAAATAAAAGAGAGAATTTCTACGACCAGTTGGTTTTGATGATGGAGGGAATTGAAAGAACAATATCAAGAATCCAAAAGAAAAACGGCCAAATGACGCTGAATTGAAATTGGAGGTGAGTCCCTGGCCGGGTCGAGCAAGCAGCAAGTAAGCAAGCATTTACGTGCAGATGGATATGGGAGCTTTAAATAGTGGTACCATTTTAATACCTTCTCATAAAGTTGATAAAAATGAGGATGGAAATTATACCATCTATATCAAAGAGAAAGACTATTTTTATTTTCTCAATCCTGAATCAACTCACAAATCAGTACATGATGGTAAGGCGACTCGTCGCAAGACAATTGGCCAACAAAACGGCGAGACACTCACGTAACTAAAAACGCTCAAATTCTCCTCTATGCGTAAACTGGATTAAGGAATATAATTTCTTAGTCGAGCACAGCGTGACAGATGGAGACAGTCAATTTCAACATTTGGAGGAGCGCTTTAATGAAAAGATGAGGAGGCTACAGGAGGAATTAAGACAGCTAGATGAGCGACTTGGACGTTATCGCAAATTGAAGGAGACACTTTTAGCCATCCAGCAACTCTCCAGAAAATAGTCTCTGCAGCGGTACAACTATTGGATGATTTAGGAGTTCCAAAAGATATGGGACTGGAAGATGTCAGTCAAACTCGATCAAACACAAAATTGAAAAAGGAGCCTTACAAGAGTTCTGACGACACTCTAAAACATTACACAGATTATAGAGAGATATTAAGAAGCAGCACGTGCGTAGTCGTGAGAGAGAAAAGTTGACCAGACGATTTGAGGATGAAAAAGTCTTGTAGAAGTTTCTGATGTTTTCAATCTGCCATGATTTCAGTACAATAGAGAGATATGTTTAGATTTGATGAAAAAGAATTTGTCTGCAGAACTAGATCGCAAACGGAGCAGCAATTCCCTAGCGAGCAATGAGATTATGACGTGAGCAGATAGCTCCCTCCATGAGACTGAGATAAGTAAAGCGGATAGACGGTACACAGAGAGGACAGTTGTCTTTTCACATTTGGAGAGGTGACCTCTTTCTGGGAATCGCTGGCGAGGGAAAGAAAGCTGTTATCCCGTAGATGAGTGGCTAGGCTCCAGAAAAGTATGAGCAGTTATTTCCTCTGAGAGTTGATACATGGCAAAACACGCTTTCCGTTTTTATCCTACACGTGAGAGGTTTGTCCGAACCGCTAAGATGGCTTTATCGCCTGGAGATAACAAAGGACGCTGTTTTGAAGTCCGTAAAATAGCGCAGGCATGAACTCTTTTCGAGAGAGGAATCGCTTAATCGGCTTTTAGAGGTGATGAGACAGCCGATCCAGACAGATAAAATTATACTGGAGGGAGATGGTGTGCTTTCCGTCAAGACAACATCAAGCAATGGCTATCCACGACACAGACTTAGCGCATTTTCTCTGGATTCATACTGGAGCCGAAGAAGGTTGGTAATAATCTTGGTATGTACACAGGAGAATAAGCATGAGATTATCCATACAGAGCCATGAACAAGTTGCAAAGGTGAAGAGATGGATCGACTATCTCGATAATCAGTTTTGAAATCACTGATCGAAACTCTTCTTATCACTAACTCGGACAATGGTAAAGGATATACTCGCAGGATATTTCAAGAAATCAAGAAAGCTCCTACGGATTCAAACGTCATGAGAGCATTTCTGGGATGCCTATCATGTCAATGAAGTTGAACTTGCAGATTCCTGAAGCCGTAAATGCCCAACTACACTACTTGATACTCTTGCTTAAAGCCATCAAAAATCATCAGAAGAGCCTGCTTCAGACCGTACTAGAGTACAGTTGAATCTCTTATAGAAAGCCAGGAAGCTCTCTCGATACTTTACAATTTTCGTAAGAACTAGCAGAAAATTTTCGTGACACTAGCAGCCACCCTAAACTTAGAGGACTTTCGTTCACGTGGTATCGGGGTGTAATGGAGAGTCAGCACCGAAAGGTCACTTTCACCGCATGAAACATCGAGGGATGTATTGGTTCAATCGAAGGGGCTTGCACCACGTGTCCGGAATGATTCTTGTAGAAACGAATGGATCCAGCTATACGAGCTAGTTTTTGGAGCTTGGAGACAAGAGTGTGAGGAATTTAGGGACTACGAGTGTAGGCGCAGGGGTTTCAGTATTAACCCATAAGCCACACGGTGCTGTCATCAGAAAAGAGAGGACATACAATAGCAGTGCAGGGCAGACAGCCTCCTAGAATTTTTAGAGATGCTGTATCATGTAGACAAAACAGTTGCTTTTTGCACTAATATGTGTTACAATAATAGAAGTAAATAAAAACGAAAAAGGTGTAGAAGCGACAACTCCTACACCACCGATTAAGACAAAACAACCACTTTGCTTAATCAGTCAAACAATATTGTAGCATAAATAGTGCAATATAGTCAGGGGCTGGGGTAAAGTGAAGGAAACTTCTTCCAGTGTCTGAAAAATCTCGCTTTCTTATTGAGTTATAGGATATTTGGTTAGTCCCAAAATTTAGAGCACAAACAAATCTTCCAATTCCTTGCAAAAATGAAGAAAGTGTGATAACATAGTACGGTATGTGGTGCTAGCACATCCGCTATATTAGATCTAATAGGAGGAAAAACACAATGGCTAAAGTATGTTACTTTACAGGTCGTAAGACTGTATCTGGAAACAACCGTTCACACGCGATGAACCAAACAAAACGTGCCGTAAAACCAAACCTTCAAAAAGTTACTGTTCTTATCGATGGTAAACCTAAAAAAGTTTGGGCTTCAGCTCGTGCTTTGAAATCAGGTAAAGTTGAACGCGTTTAATAATAAAAAGTAAAGGAGACCTTAGGGTCTTTTTTTCTTTTTACTGTAGGTATAAAATCATTTGAAAAATAGAGTAAATATCCGCTGATACAGTATTCTGCTTTTACACTTGGGCTGAAATATGATAAAATAGAGTATCAACTAGTTGAGGTAAAAAGGATGACTGTAAAAATTAATACAAAAGATGGTCAAATCGAACTAACAGATGAAGTGATTGCAACCGTCGTAGGTGGAGCAGCAACTGAGATTTTTGGTGTGGTCGGTATGGCTAGTAAAAAAATGCCCTCAAAGATAATTTCCAAGCCCTTCTAGGTAAGGAAAAATTACTCTAAAGGTGTGGTCGTAAAGGCAGCCGAAGATGGCAGTATTGCAGTTGATGTATATACCGTGTTGAGCTACGGAACAAAAGATTAGCGAAGTGTCAAAAAAACATTCAAGAGCGTGTTCGTTTTTAGTTTGGAAAAACCAACTTGGAATTACTGCTCAGACTGTAAATGTCTACATTCAAAATATCAAAGTTGTAGGAGAATAACCGTGTCAAAAATTACTACTAGCTTATTTCAAGAAATGGTGCAGGCTGCATCAACTCGCTTGAATAAGCAAGCTGAATATGTCAATTCATTAAACGTCTTTCCAGTTCCAGATGGAGATACTGGTACAAATATGGGAATGACCATTGAAAATGGAGCCAAAGAAGTTGCAGACAAAGCCAGCTTCTACAGTTGGAGAGGTAGCGAGCATTCTTGCTAAAGGGCTTTTGATGGGTGCGCGTGGGAACTCAGGCGTTATTACGTCTCAGCTTTTCCGTGGATTTTCACAAGCCATCAAGGATAAAGACGAGTTAACAGGTCAAGACTTGGCCCTCTGCCTTCCAATCAGGTGTGGAAGTTGCTTATAAAGCAGTTATGAAACCAGTTGAAGGAACGATTTTGACAGTTTCTCGTGGGTGCTGCTATCGGTGCTAAGAAAAAAGCTGAGCAAACAGATGACGCTGTTGAAGTCATGCGCGCAGCCTTGGAAGGTGCTAAAACAGCTCTAGCTAAAACGCCAGACATGCTTCCAGTATTGAAAGAAGTTGGCGTTGTGGACTCAGGTGGTCAAGGATTGGTCTTTATCTACGAAGGTTTCCTTTCTGCCCTTACTGGCGAATATATTGCATCTGAGGATTTTGTAGCGACTCCGGCCAACATGAGTGAAATGATCAATGCAGAACATCACAAGTCTGTAGCTGGTCATGTAGCGACTGAGGACATCACCTTTGGTTATTGTACTGAAATCATGGTAGCTCTTAAGCAAGGTCCAACCTATGCTAAAGATTTTGACTACGACGAATTCCGTAACTACTTGAATGAACTTGGAGATTCTCTCCTCGTTGTTAATGATGATGAAATCGTCAAAGTCCATGTCCATACAGAAGATCCAGGACTTGTTATGCAAGAAGGTCTCAAATATGGTAGCTTGGTCAAGGTAAAAGTTGACAATATGCGTAACCAACACGAAGCACAGGTTGAGAAAGAAGCTGCCCAAGTTAGCAAGCCTGCTGAAGAAAAAGAATATGCTTTGATTGCTGTGGTGGCTGGTAAAGGTCTAGCAGATATCTTCCGTTCTCAAGGTGTGGATTATGTTATCGAAGGCGGTCAAACCATGAACCCTTCAACAGAAGACTTTATCAAGGCTGTTGAACAGGTCAACGCTCGTAACATCATCTTCCTGCCAAACAACAAGAATATCTTCATGGCAGCTCAATCTGCAGCAGAAGTTTTGGAGCAACCAGCAGTAGTGGTAGAAGCTCGTACTCTTCCTCAAGGTTTGACAAGTCTTCTTGCCTTTGATCCAAGCAAGTCCATCGAAGAAAACCAAGAGCGTATGACTGTTGCTCTTAGCGATGTCGTTAGTGGAAGCGTCACAACAGCTGTGCGTGATACAACCATTGATGGCTTAGAAATCCATGAAAACGATAATCTTGGTATGGTGGATGGGAAAATTCTCGTGTCAAACCCTGACATGCACCAAACCTTGACAGAAACATTGAAACATATGTTGGATGAAGATAGTGAGATCGTAACCTTCTATGTCGGTGAAGACGGAAGCGAAGAACTTGCCAATGAAATTGCCCAAGAAATCGCAGAAGAATTCGAAGACGTTGAAGTAGAGATTCACCAAGGTCAACAACCAGTTTACCCATACCTATTTAGTGTGGAATAAGATTAATGAAGGACTGAGAAATCAGTTCTTTTTTATTTGATAGTAAATGAAATCGGTATCTTTTTTTATAAAAACAAAAATAACATTCATAAATAAACGTTAAAAATAGAAAAATTCAGAAAAATTTCTTCTTTTTCTCTTGAAAAAAATTTTGAAAAAAATGGTATGATAGTAACAAGTTATTTTTAAAAGGAAAGAAAGGGGAACAATGGAGAAAATCAGTTTAGAATCTCCTAAGACGGGGTCGGACCTAGTTTTGGAAACACTTCGTGATTTAGGAATTGATACCATCTTTGGTTATCCTGGTGGTGCGGTCTTGCCTTTTTATGATGCGATATATAATTTTTAAAGGCATTCGCCACATTCTAGGACGCCATGAGCAAGGTTGTCTGCATGAAGCTGAAGGTTATGCCAAATCAACTGGAAAGTTGGGTGTTGCCGTCGTCACTAGCGGACCGGGAGCAACAAATGCCATTACAGGGATTGCGGATGCCATGAGCGATAGCGTTCCCCTTTTGGTCTTTACAGGTCAGGTGGCGCGAGCAGGGATTGGGAAGGATGCCTTTCAGGAGGCAGACATCGTGGGAATTACCATGCCAATCACTAAGTACAATTACCAAGTTCGTGAGACAGCTGATATTCCGCGTATCATTACGGAAGCTGTCCATATCGCGACTACAGGTCGACCAGGGCCAGTCGTCATTGACCTACCTAAAGACGTATCTGCTTTAGAAACAGACTTCATTTATTCACCAGAAGTGAACCTACCAAGCTATCAACCAACTCTTGAGCCAAATGATATGCAAATCAAGAAAAATCTTGAAGCAATTATCCAAGGCTAAAAAAACCAGTCTTGCTAGCTGGTGGTGGGAATTAGTTATGCTGAAGCTGCTGCGGAACTAAATGAATTTGCAGAACGCTATCAAATTCCAGTGGTAACCAGTCTTTTGGGACAAGGAACGATTGCAACGAGTCACCCACTCTTCCTTGGAATGGGAGGCATGCACGGGTCATTCGCAGCTAATATTGCCATGACGGAAGCGGACTTTATGATTAGTATTGGTTGCCGTTTTGATGACCGTTTGACGGGGAATCCTAAGACCTTCGCTAAGAATGCTAAGGTTGCCCACATTGATATTGACCCAGCCGAGATTGGCAAGATTATCAGTGCAGATATTCCTGTAGTTGGAGATGCGAAAAAAGCCTTGCAAATGTTGCTGGCCGAACCAACCGTTCATAACAATACTGAAAAATGGATTGAAAAAGTTACTAAAGACAAGAACCGCGTTCGTTCTTATGATAAGAAAGAGCGTGTGGTTCAACCGCAAGCTGTTATTGAACGAATTGGTGAATTGACGAATGGAGATGCCATTGTGGTAACAGATGTTGGTCAACACCAAATGTGGACAGCTCAGTATTATCCCTACCAAAATGAACGTCAGTTAGTGACTTCAGGTGGTTTGGGAACGATGGGATTTGGAATTCCAGCAGCAATCGGTGCTAAAATTGCTAACCCAGATAAGGAAGTAGTCTTGTTTGTTGGGGATGGCGGTTTCCAAATGACCAACCAGGAATTGGCTATTTTGAACATTTACAAGGTGCCAATCAAGGTGGTTATGCTGAACAACCACTCACTTGGAATGGTCCGCCAGTGGCAGGAATCCTTCTATGAAGGTAGAACATCAGAGTCAGTCTTTGATACCCTTCCTGATTTCCAATTGATGGCGCAGGCTTATGGCATTAAAAACTATAAGTTTGATAATCCTGAGACCTTGGATCAAGATCTTGAAGTCATTACGGAGAATGTTCCTATGCTAATCGAGGTAGATATTTCTCGTAAGGAACAGGTGTTACCAATGGTACCAGCTGGTAAGAGTAATCATGAGATGTTGGGGGTGAAGTTCCATGCGTAGAATGTTAACAGCAAAACTACAAAATCGTTCAGGAGTCCTCAATCGCTTTACCGGTGTCCTGTCTCGCCGTCAGGTTAATATCGAAAGCATCTCTGTTGGAGCAACAGAAGATCCGAATGTATCGCGTATCACCATTATTATTGATGTAGCTTCACATGATGAGGTGGAGCAAATTATCAAACAGCTCAATCGTCAGATTGATGTGATTCGCATTCGAGATATTACAGACAAGCCTCATTTGGAGCGCGAGGTGATTTTGGTTAAGATGTCAGCGCCAGCTGAGAAGCGAGCTGAGATTCTAGCGATTATTCAACCTTTCCGTGCAACAGTTGTAGACGTAGCACCAAGCTCGATTACCATTCAGATGACAGGAAATGCTGAAAAGAGTGAAGCTCTATTGCGAGTCATTCGACCATACGGTATTCGCAATATCGCTCGTACGGGTGCAACTGGATTTACCCGCGATTAAAAATCCAACTTAAATTTGTTAAACCAGCCTAAAAGGCAATAAATAATAGAAAAGAGAGAAAAACTATGGCAGTTCAAATGGAATACGAAAAAGATGTTAAAGTAGCAGCACTTGACGGTAAAAAAATCGCCGTTATCGGTTATGGTTCACAAGGACATGCGCATGCTCAAAACTTGCGTGACTCAGGTCGTGATGTCATCATCGGTGTACGTCCAGGTAAATCTTTTGACAAAGCAAAAGAAGATGGATTTGACACTTACACAGTAGCAGAAGCAACTAAATTGGCTGACGTTATCATGATTTGGCACCAGACGAAATCCAACAAGAATTGTACGAAGCAGAAATCGCGCCAAACTTGGAAGCTGGAAACGCAGTTGGATTTGCTCACGGTTTCAATATTCACTTTGAGTTTATCAAAGTTCCTGCGGATGTAGATGTCTTCATGTGTGCTCCTAAAGGACCAGGACACTTGGTACGTCGTACTTATGAAGAAGGATTTGGTGTACCAGCTCTTTATGCAGTATACCAAGATGCAACAGGAAATGCGAAAAACATTGCTATGGACTGGTGTAAAGGTGTTGGAGCAGCTCGTGTAGGTCTTCTTGAAACAACTTACAAAGAAGAAACTGAAGAAGATTTGTTTGGTGAACAAGCTGTACTTTGTGGTGGTTTGACTGCCCTTATTGAAGCAGGTTTCGAAGTCTTGACAGAAGCAGGTTACGCTCCAGAATTGGCTTACTTTGAAGTTCTTCACGAAATGAAATTGATCGTTGATTTGATCTACGAAGGTGGATTCAAGAAAATGCGTCAATCTATTTCAAACACTGCTGAATACGGTGACTATGTATCAGGTCCACGTGTGATTACTGAACAAGTTAAAGAAAACATGAAAGCTGTCTTGGCAGACATCCAAAATGGTAAATTTGCAAATGACTTTGTAAATGACTATAAAAGCTGGACGTCCAAAAATTGACTGCTTACCGTGAACAAGCAGCTAACCTTGAAATTGAAAAAGTTGGTGCAGAATTGCGTAAGGCAATGCCTTTCGTTGGTAAAAACGACGATGATGCATTCAAAATCTATAACTAATTTATAGAAATTAAGGTGAAGGCGAGTTGGGGGACTAACTCGCTTTTATAATCAATTCATCTCTCTTTTAAGAGGATGGATTGTGATAGTATGAAATAGTCTAGGAGAAAATGATGTTAAGTTCAAAAGATATCATCAAGGCTCATAAAGTCTTGAACGGTGTGGTTGTGAATACCCCACTGGATTATGACCATTATTTATCGGAGAAGTATGGTGCTAAGATTTATTTGAAAAAAGGGAAAATGCCCAGCGTGTTCGTTCTTTTAAGATCCGTGGTGCCTATTATGCCATTTCCCAGCTCAGCAAGGAAGAGCGTGAGCGTGGGGTAGTCTGTGCTTCTGCGGGAAATCATGCGCAGGGAGTTGCCTATACCTGTAATGAAATGAAAATTCCTGCTACTATTTTTATGCCCATTACTACTCCGCAACAAAAGATTGGTCAAGTTCGCTTTTTTGGTGGGGACTTCGTAACCATTAAACTAGTTGGAGATACCTTTGATGCCTCAGCCAAAGCAGCTCAAGAATTTACAGTTTCTGAAAATCGTACCTTTATTGATCCTTTTGATGATGCCCATGTTCAAGCTGGTCAAGGGACCGTTGCTTATGAGATTTTAGAAGAAGCTCGAAAAGAATCGATTGATTTTGATGCTGTTTTGGTCCCTGTTGGTGGTGGCGGTCTCATTGCTGGGGTTTCTACCTACATCAAGGAAACAAGTCCAGAGATTGAGGTCATCGGAGTAGAGGCGAATGGAGCGCGTTCAATGAAGGCTGCCTTTGAAGCTGGTGGTCCAGTCAAACTCAAAGAAATTGACAAATTTGCGGATGGGATTGCTGTACAAAAGGTAGGTCAATTGACCTATGAGGCAACTCGTCAACATGTTCAAACTTTGGTAGGTGTCGATGAGGGATTGATTTCTGAAACCTTGATTGACCTCTACTCTAAGCAAGGGATTGTAGCAGAGCCTGCTGGAGCGGCTAGCATCGCCTCTTTAGAGGTTCTAGCTGAGTATATCAAGGGGAAAACCGTTTGTTGTATCATTTCTGGAGGAAATAATGATATCAACCGTATGCCAGAAATGGAAGAGCGTGCCTTGATTTATGATGGCATCAAGCATTACTTTGTGGTCAATTTTCCACAGCGTCCAGGAGCTTTGCGTGAGTTTGTAAATGATATATTGGGGCCAAATGATGATATCACACGTTTTGAGTATATCAAACGAGCTAGCAAGGGGACAGGCCCAGTATTGATTGGGATCGCTTTGGCAGATAAGCATGATTATGCAGGATTGATTCGTCGAATGGAAGGTTTTGATCCAGCTTATATTAACTTAAATGGTAATGAAACGCTCTATAATATGCTTGTCTGAGGACTAATAAAAAAATATCATATTATTTGCACAACTGATGTATAGGTGTTATAATGAGGGTAAAGAAAGGGGGCGATTCCTATGGACTTAGGAAATCTATCGTGCTATTTCTACTACAACTCATTATAGCACCTATTATTTTTTTGATTCTGTTTATAATATAAAGGGACAGAATTACTTACTATATATAAGGATATTTTTTTGAGAATCACCCAATTGTATATATACCCTAATTTTGAACTTTCACTAAATATAATAGGAATTAGAAAAAAATAATCAATGTTTGTGAGATGGTTGCTAGGTGAGTTGATTGAAAAAAATACTCGTGAGATAAATAATAGTGCTAGACATGAAACTGGGCAAGTGCTGCTATTTTTCAAATGACTAGCTGGAAAGCGGGTATGTAATCAGAAGATGCAAAGATTGAGACAAAAGTCAAGTAGTACCGGTTGTGAAATAAATAAGATATAGATAAGGATAGGAAAGGAACCAAAAGAAGGAGAAAGAAAACGGAATGGTTTAGAGATAGTGTGAGAGGAAAGACTATCTTTGAGTGGACTTGTTGATTTTAAAGGAATATATAGAATGAAATAGTAAATCCTGTCTATCCTATTGAGAAACTGGTATTCAGTATACATGAATATTTTTTTACAAGTTTAAAGTTTAATAATGCAATTGTTTTTTTAGGAGCGTACTAATGGGTTATAGTAAGCTAAAAAAACCTATATATTATCGGCTTTAAAAAAAGGAAGTAAGAAAGATTTTAGATCATTTATTTTATTGAATATATGTTTTTTTATTGACAAAAGACATAAAAACGTATAGAATAATATAACGTAAAGAAGAAAATAGGAGAAGAACATGGCTAAGTCAAACTTTGAAAAAGTAGAATCAGTTGTTGGCTGGGTTCGTGATAAGAAAATCACAGGCTACCGTATCTCTAAAGAAACGAATGCGCGTGAAATGTCTATCATTGCTCTAGCGCAGGGTCGTGCAAAAGTAAAAAATATTTCATTTGAAACAGCTCTAGGTTTAATTGATTTCTATGAAAAAAATCATGAAAAATTTGAAGATTAATCTTTGGATAATGGCGGATTCTTGAATAAGGTCTGCCTTTTCATTTTGATACTCAATGAAAATCAAAGAGCAAACTAGGAAGCTAGCCGTAGGCTGCTCAAAGCACTGCTTTGAGGTTGTAAATAAGACTGACAGAGTCAGTAACATATACCTACGGCAAGGCGAAGCTGACGTGGTTTGAAGAGATTTTCAAAGAGTATGAGACAGCAAAAAGACTGCACGATTGATGCAGCCTTTTTCTTTTTTTATTTGAGATAGCGTTGAAGAAATTCTGTTGTACGATCTTCTTTAGGATTGGTGAAGAGGTCTTCTGGTTTTGCCTTCTTCAGCGATTACACCCTTTATCCATGAAAGATAACACGGTGAGAGACATCACGGGCAAATTCCATTTCATGGGTTACGACAATCATAGTCAAGCCTTCCTGAGCCAGATCTTGCATGATTTTGAGGACCTCTCCAACCATTTCTGGATCGAGAGCTGATGTTGGTTCATCAAAGAGAATGGCGTCAGGATTCATTGAAAGGGCACGAGCGATGGCCACACGTTGTTTTTGACCACCTGAGAGTTGTTTCGGTTTTGCTTGCCAGTAGCGTTCTCCCATGCCGACCTTTTCCAGGTTTTCTTTAGCAATTTTTTCAGCTTCTGTACGTTCGCGTTTAAGGACAGTTGTCTGAGCGACGATTGTATTTTCAAGAACGTTGAGATTTTCAAAGAGGTTAAAGGATTGGAACACCATTCCCAACTTTTCACGGTATTGCGTGAGGTCGTAGCCTTTTTCGAGGACGTTTTGTCCATGATAAAGGATTTGTCCATCAGTTGGCGTTTCAAGTAGGTTAATAGAGCGTAGGAAGGTCGATTTTCCGCTTCCAGAGCTTCCGATGATAGAGATGACTTCTCCCTTGTGGACAGTGAGAGAAATGTCTTTTAGCACTTCGTTTTGTCCATAGGATTTTTTGAGGTGTTTAATTTCAAGGATTGCTTGTGTCATTATTTCAAATCCTCCGTTTGCATTTGGTTAGCACCTGTAGTATAGGAATCCATGTCCATGCGGCGTTCGATGAAGCGTAGGATACGTGTTACGGTGAAGGTGAGGACAAAGTAAATCACGGCGATGATTGTAAATGTCTGGAAGTATTGATAGGTTTGTGTTGCAACTGTATTTCCTGAGAAATAAAGTTCGACAACAGAGATAACGTTCAATACAGATGTATCTTTGATATTGATGACAAATTCATTACCAGTTGCTGGTAGGATATTGCGGACAACCTGAGGTAGGACAATCTTACGCATGGTTTGGTTATGAGTCATACCAAGAGCAGTCGCAGCTTCAAATTGTCCCTTGTCAACTGCCAGGATACCACCACGAACAATTTCAGTCATGTAGGCACCGGTGTTGATCGAAACGATGAAGATAGCAGCTAGTGTACGGTCAAGGTTGATACCGAAAGCTTGGGCAGTTCCATAGTAGATAACCATCGATTGAACGATCATTGGAGTACCACGGAAAATTTCAATGTAGACATTGAGGATCCAGCCGACTAGTTTTTGTAGGCCATAAATGGCTTTGTTCTCAGAGAGAGGAGCAGTACGGAAGACACCAATGGCAAGGCCGATAATGAGACCTATGATGGTTCCGACGATAGAGATTAAAAGAGTGATACCAGCACCACGCAAGAGTTGTTGCCAGTTTTCAGAAAGAATTTTAGCGACTTGGCTAAAGAAATTACTGCTAGTCTCTTCAGTTGTTGTAGCTTCGGCAGGTTGTTCCTTGATCATACGATCCATCAAGGCAACTTGGTCATCTTTTGAAATAGTTTCAATGCTGGCATTGATTTGGCTAATACGGTTGTCATCTTTACGAAGTCCAATGGCGATAGCTGTATCTTCTTCCCCCGTTTTGAAACCTGGTTCTACTTGAACCATCTTGAACTTAGAGTTAGCAGCTTCAGCAGTCAGAGCTTCTGGGCGTTCAGAAACATAAGCATCAATGACACCAGCCTCAAGAGCTTGGCGCATTTGAGCGAAGTCTCCCATGGCAGTTTCTTTTTTAGCACCTGTGATTTGTGCAATCAAGTCATAAAGATAGACACCTTGTTGAGAAGTGATTTTTGCACCATTAAAGTCATCTAAAGACTTGGCATTTGCATAAGTAGAATCTTTTTTTGACAAGCAAAAACTGGTTCGCTAGTGTAATAACTGCTTGAAAAGGCAATTTCTTGTTTACGCTCGGCAGTTGGACTCATACCTGCGATAATCATGTCAATCTTACCAGAAGTAAGGGCAGGGACTAGACCTTCCCACTTGGTTTTAACAACCAAAGGTTCTTTACCCTAAGTTCTTAGCGATTTTCTTGGCGATTTGAACATCGTATCCATTGGCATACTGGTTGGTTCCATCGATTTTGACAGCTCCATTGCTATCATCGTCCTGGGTCCAGTTAAAGGGGGCATATGCTGCTTCCATACCGATGCGTAAATATTCATCGGCTTGAGCAACATTGACAAGTCCCAGCATCAGTAAGAGACTTGTGAAAATAGATAAGTATATTTTTTTCATGATTTCTCCTATTTCTAATCTATTAAAAAATAACTGTCTCCTATTTTATCGAAAAAAACTCTATTTTTCAATATAGGTAAGCCCTTACTTATGAAAAAATGATATAATGATAGCAAAGATAAAAAGGGGGCTTAGTTGATGAAAAAAACTTTTTTCTTACTAGTGTTAGGCTTGTTTTGCCTTTTGCCATTCTCTGTTTTTGCCATTGATTTCAAGATAAACTCTTATCAAGGGGATTTGTATATTCATGCAGACAATACGGTAGAATTTAGACAAAAGATAGTTTATCAGTTTGAGGAGGACTTTAAGGGCCAAATCGTGGGACTTGGACGTGCTGGCAAGATGCCTAGTGGATTTGACATTGATCCTCATCCAAAGGTTCAGGCTGCGAAAAATGGTGCTGAACTAGCAGACGTTACTAGCGAAGTGACAGAAGGAGCAGATGGTTATACTGTTAAAGTTTATAATCCAGGTCAGGAAGGCGACATAGTTGAAGTTGACCTCACATGGAATTTAAAAAATTTGCTTTTTCTATATGATGACATTGCTGAATTAAATTGGCAACCTTTAACAGATAGTTCAGGGGCTATTGGAAAGTTTGAATTTCATGTAAGGGGAGACAAGGGGGCTGAAAAACTCTTTTTCCATACAGGGAAACTTTTTAGAGAGGGAACGATTGAAAAGAGTAACCTTGATTATACTATTCGTTTGGACAATCTTCCGGCTAAGCGTGGAGTTGAATTGCATGCCTACTGGCCTCGGACTGATTTTGCTAGTGCTGGGGATCAGGGCTTGAAAGGGAATCGTTTAGAAGAGTTTAATAAGATAGAAGATTCGATTGTTAAAGAAAAAGAGCAAAGTAAACAACTCGTTACTTGGGTCTTTCCTTCGATACTTTCCATCTCCTTGTTATTGAGTGTCTGCTTTTATTTTATTTATAGAAGAAAGACCACTTCTTCAGTTAAATATGCCAAAAATCATCGTCTCTATGAACCACCAATGGAATTAGAGCCTATGGTTTTATCGGAGGCTGTCTACTCAACCTCCTTGGAGGAAGTGAGTCCTCTAACCAAAGGAGCAGGTAAATTCACCTTTGACCAACTTGTTCAAGCTACCTTGTTAGATGTGATTGACCGTGGGAATGTCTCTATCATTTCAGAAGGAGATGCAGTTGGTTTGAGGCTAGTAAAAGAAGAGGGTTTGTCAAGCTTTGAGAAAGACTGTCTAAATCTGGCTTTTTCAGGCAAAAAAGAAACAGCTCTTTCCAATTTGTTTGCAGATTACAAGGTATCTGAAAGTCTTTATCGCGGAGCCAAAGCTGCTGATGAAAAACGGATTCAAGCAAGAGGGCTTCAGCTCAAATCTTCTTTCGAAGAAGTATTGAAAGAGATGCAAGAAGGAGTGCGAAATCGAGTTTCCTTCTGGGGACTCCCAGATTACTATCGACCTTTAACTGGTGGGGAAAAGGCCTTGCAAGTGGGGATGGGACTTTCTACGATCCTACCATTATTTATCGGATTTGGTCTGTTCTTGTACAGTTTGGACGTTTATGGCTATCTTTATATCCCCTTGGCAATACTTGGTTTTCTAGGTTTGGTTATGGCTGTTTTCTATTATTGGAAGCTTCGACTAGATAATCGTGATGGCGTTCTAAATGAAGCAGGGGCAGAAGTCTACTATCTCTGGACCAGTTTTGAAAATATGTTGCGGGAGATTGCACGATTGGAGCAGGCTGAGCTGGAAAGTATTGTGGTCTGGAATCGCCTCTTGGTCTATGCGACCTTATTTGGCTATGCGGACAAGGTCAGTCATTTGATGAAGGTTCATCACATCCAAGTAGAAAATCCAGATATCAATCTCTATGTAGCTTATGGCTGGCATAGTATGTTTTATCATTCAACAGCACAAATGAGCCATTATGCTAGTGTCGCAAATTCAGCAAGCACCTATTCCGTATCTTCTGGAAGTGGAAGTTCTGGGGGTGGCTTCTCTGGAGGAGGCGGCGGTGGCAGTATAGGCGCCTTTTAAAGAGAGCTATCACAGGCTGAAAAAATATGCTATAATGGAAGATAGAAAAAAGGAGTAATCTATGTATCTTATTGAAATTTTAAAATCTATCTTCTTCGGGATTGTTGAAGGAATTACAGAATGGTTGCCGATTTCTAGTACAGGTCACTTGATTTTAGCAGAGGAATTTATCCAATACCAAAATCAAAACGAAGCCTTTATTTCCATGTTTAATGTCGTGATTCAGCTTGGTGCGATTTTGGCGGTCATGGTAATCTACTTTAACAAGCTCAATCCTTTCAAACCGACTAAGGACAAGCAGGAAGTTCGTAAGACTTGGAGACTATGGCTGAAGGTCTTGATTGCAACTTTGCCTTTACTTGCCGTCTTTAAATTTGATGATTGGTTTGATACCCACTTCCATAACATGGTTTCTGTTGCTCTTATGTTGATTATCTATGGGATTGCCTTTATCTATTTGGAAAGCGCAATAAAGCGCGTGCTATCGAGCCAAGTGTGACAGAGTTGGACAAGCTTCCTTATACGACAGCTTTCTATATCGGTCTTTTCCAAGTTCTTGCGCTTTTACCAGGGACTAGCCGTTCAGGTGCAACGATTGTCGGTGGTTTGTTAAATGGAACCAGTCGTTCAGTTGTAACGGAATTTACCTTCTATCTTGGAATTCCAGTTATGTTTGGAGCTAGCGCCTTAAAGATTTTCAAATTTGTAAAAGCAGGACAACTCTTGGACTTCGGGCAATTGTTCTTGCTCTTGGTTGCCATGGGAGTCGCTTTTGCAGTCAGCATGGTCGCTATTCGCTTCTTGACCAGTTATGTGAAAAAACACGACTTTACCCTTTTTGGTAAATACCGTATCGTGCTTGGTAGTATCTTGTTGCTTTATAGCTTTGTCCGTTTATTTGTATAAGAAAAACCTTGAAGGGGCAGCTCTTCAAGGTTTTATACTCTTCGAAAATCAAATTCAAACCGCGTCAGCTTCGCCTTGCCGTACTCAAGTACAGCCTACGGCTAGCTTCCTAGTTTGCTCTTTGATTTTTCATTGAGTATTAAAATCCAGTCACGGTAATCCCCAACAGGCGGACACCTCTTTCTTTCTCGCTTAATTCTTCATAGAGTTGCAGGGCTATTTGGCCTATCTGACTAGCATCCTGTGTTTTTTGAGAAAGACTTTTTCGTTTAGTAAGAGTTGAAAAGTCCTCGTAGCGGATTTTCAGAATGACAATTTTTCCAGTTTTCTCTTGTTGATTGAGATTGAGAGCGACTCGTTCTGATAGGAGAGTCAGCTCTTTTTTGATGTCTTCCTCGGCACGGAGAATCTTTCCATAGGTTTTCTCTTTCCCGATAGATTTACGGATACGATTGGATTTGACTGGGGAGTTATGAATGCCACGAGCCTTTCGATAAAGGTCATAGCCCAGTCTGCCAAAACGGTCTATTAGGGTCACTTCAGGAACTTCAAGTAGGTCAGCGCCAGTAAAAACCCCCATTTGATGAAGTCTTTCCACTGTCTTTTTTCCTACTCCATGAAACTTGGAAATATCCATTTGTTTTAGAAAATCTTCAGCTTGGTCAGGGAGAATTACTGTCAAGCCATGTGGTTTTTGATAATCGCTAGCCATTTTAGCTAAGAATTTGTTGTAGGAAACACCTGCGGAAGCAGTTAGATGAAGTTCTTGCCAGATATCCTCTTGAATGAGGCGAGCGATTTTGACCGCTGACTTAATTCCGAGTTTATTTTCTGTCACATCCAAATAGGCTTCATCAATGCTCATAGGTTCTATTAAATCTGTATAGCGCTTAAAAATAGCTCGAATCTGGAGTCCCACAGCTTTGTATTTCTCATAATTCCCTGAGATAAAGATGGCCTGGGGACAACGCTCATAGGCTTCCTTGGAACTCATGGCAGAATGGACACCAAAAGCTCGTGCCTCATAGCTACAGGTAGAAACGACTCCCCGCCCACCTGTTTGCCGAGGATCGCTTCCGATAATGACAGGTTTTCCTCTGAGTTTAGGATTATCTCTTATTTCCACTGCAGCAAAAAAGGCATCCATGTCAATATGAATGATTTTTCTTGATAAATCATTCAATAAGGGAAAAATCAACATATCTAGCTCCTTTTTACTGCTTATTTTCTTTTATTATACCCTTTTTTCTGAAAAAAAGAAAAAAGGACTTTATTTTTTCAAAAATATAATACAGTTTGGCATAGAGAATGGTCTGTGTTAGAAAAGAAAGTGTAAAAATAAGGAACTTTCGCTTGTTGAAATCGGTTACTGTGTGGTATACTGGTTTCACAAATGTAACAGATGACTGTTACTAGAAAGAAAACAGAGGACATTAACATGGTTGTTAAAACAGTTGTTGAAGCACAAGATATTTTTGACAAAGCTTGGGAAGGCTTCAAAGGCGTAGATTGGAAAGAAAAAGCAAGTGTATCACGCTTCGTACAAGCTAACTACACACCTTACGATGGAGATGAAAGCTTCCTTGCAGGGCCAACAGAACGTTCACTTCACATCAAAAAAATTGTAGAAGAAACTAAGGCTCACTACGAAGAAACTCGTTTCCCAATGGACACTCGTCCAACATCTATCGCTGATATCCCAGCTGGATTTATCGACAAAGAAAATGAAGTGATCTTTGGTATCCAAAATGACGAACTCTTCAAATTGAACTTCATGCCAAAAGGTGGTATCCGTATGGCTGAAACTACTTTGAAAGAAAATGGATACGAACCAGATCCAGCTGTTCACGAAATCTTTACTAAATACGTAACAACAGTTAACGACGGTATCTTCCGTGCCTACACTTCAAACATTCGTCGCGCACGTCACGCACACACTGTAACTGGTCTTCCAGATGCATACTCACGCGGACGTATCATCGGTGTTTACGCACGTCTTGCTCTTTACGGTGCAGACTACTTGATGCAAGAAAAAGTAAACGACTGGAATGCAATCGAAGAAATCGATGAAGAAACAATCCGTCTTCGTGAAGAAATCAACCTTCAATACCAAGCATTGCAACAAGTTGTTCGCTTGGGTGACCTTTACGGAGTTGATGTTCGCAAACCAGCGATGAACGTTAAAGAAGCAATCCAATGGGTTAACATCGCCTTCATGGCTGTCTGCCGTGTTATCAACGGTGCTGCTACATCTCTAGGACGTGTGCCAATCGTATTGGACATCTTTGCAGAACGTGACCTTGCTCGTGGTACATTTACTGAATCAGAAATTCAAGAATTCGTTGATGATTTCGTTATGAAACTTCGTACAGTTAAATTTGCTCGTACAAAGCTTACGACCAATTGTACTCAGGTGACCCAACTTTCATCACAACTTCTATGGCTGGTATGGGTAACGACGGTCGTCACCGTGTTACTAAGATGGACTACCGTTTCTTGAACACTCTTGACAACATCGGTAACTCTCCAGAACCAAACTTGACAGTTCTTTGGACTGACAAATTGCCATACAACTTCCGTCGCTACTGTATGCACATGAGCCACAAACACTCTTCTATCCAATACGAAGGTGTAACAACAATGGCTAAAGATGGATATGGTGAAATGAGCTGTATCTCATGCTGTGTGTCTCCACTTGACCCAGAAAATGAAGAACAACGCCACAACATCCAGTACTTCGGTGCGCGTGTAAACGTATTGAAAGCCCTTCTTACTGGTTTGAATGGTGGTTACGACGATGTTCACAAAGACTACAAAGTATTTGACATCGAACCAATCCGTGACGAAGTTCTTGAATTTGAATCAGTTAAAGCTAACTTTGAAAAATCTCTTGACTGGTTGACTGACACTTACGTAGATGCTTTGAACATCATCCACTACATGACTGATAAGTACAACTACGAAGCTGTTCAAATGGCCTTCTTGCCAACTAAACAACGTGCGAACATGGGATTCGGTATCTGTGGATTTGCCAACACTGTTGATACATTGTCAGCTATCAAATACGCTACAGTTAAACCAATCCGTGACGAAAATGGCTACATCTACGATTACGAAACAATCGGTGAATACCCACGTTGGGGTGAAGATGACCCACGTTCAAACGAATTGGCAGAATGGTTGATCGAAGCTTACACAACTCGTCTACGTAGCCACAAACTTTACAAAGACGCTGAAGCTACAGTATCACTTTGACAATCACATCTAACGTTGCTTACTCTAAACAAACTGGTAACTCACCAGTCCACAAAGGTGTATACCTCAACGAAGATGGTTCTGTGAACTTGTCTAAACTTGAATTCTTCTCACCAGGTGCTAACCCATCTAACAAAGCTAAAGGTGGATGGTTGCAAAACTTGAACTCACTTTCTAGCCTTGACTTTAGTTATGCAGCTGATGGTATCTCATTGACTACACAAGTATCACCTCGTGCTCTTGGTAAGACTCGTGACGAACAAGTTGATAACTTGGTAACAATCCTTGATGGTTACTTCGAAAACGGTGGACAACACGTTAACTTGAACGTTATGGACTTGAACGATGTTTACGAAAAGATCATGTCAGGTGAAGACGTTATCGTACGTATCTCTGGATACTGTGTAAACACTAAATACCTCACTCCAGAACAAAAAACTGAATTGACACAACGTGTCTTCCACGAAGTTCTTTCAATGGATGATGCCTTGGATGCATTGAGCTAATCAAGTTCTTGAATAATGAAAAGGAACCCTCGGTCAGTCGACTGAGGGTTGTTTTTGGGCTCTTAAATTCCTTAAAGTCAGACACTGAAATATCTGATCGGAATTCAAAGATACTTCTTGAGTTGCGGGAGGTATTTGATACTCAATGAAAATCAAAGAGCAAACTAGGAAGCTAGCAGCAGGTTGCTCAAAACACTGTTTTGAGGTTGCAGATAGAGTTGACGTGGTTTGAATTTTATTTTCGAAGAGTATGAAAATAAAAACACCACACTTTGTAAGATACAAGGTGTGGTTATATTTTATCTCTTGGACCAAGTTCTCTTCATAAAGAGAAGTAGGATTGGGTAAATCTCCAATCGACCTGCAATCATTGCAAAGGAGAGGAGAATTTTTGAGATAGGACTAAAGATTGAGAAGCTAGAAGTGGTTCCTAGAATAGGTCCGATATTATTGAAACAGCTAAAGACAGCGCTGGTCACAACTAGAAAATCATTGCTATCTAGGCTGACAATAAAGATAAGCGCTAGCAAAATCATAGCATAGATGACAAAGTACTTGAGAATCTTATGCTGGGTATCCTTATCAATCACCGTTTTATTAACATGGAGAGTCAAAACACGGTGGGGAGATAGAATTGACAAATTTGATTTTTGGCAATTTTTGAAAGGATGAGGCCTCGAATAATCTTGAGTCCACCTGCAGTTGATCCAGCAGAGCCACCGATTGCCATGAGGAAGAGGAGGATAAACTGGGAGAAGAGGGGCCAGTTGGTAATATCTCCGTAACCAAACCCAGTCGTTGTAATGATATTGGAAACCTGGAAGAAGGCCATTTCAAAACTCTTAGAAAATCCTGGGTAGAGATAGAGGGTATTGAGGCTAATCAAGCCTGTAGAAACCAGCACGATGAGCAAGTAAGCACGAAGTTCTTCGTCACCAAAGAAGGCCTTGACGCGACGGAGCATGAGGTAGTAGTAGAGATTAAAATTTACCCCAAAAACCAAAACTCCGATACTAACCAGATAGGTAATCAGTGAGCTACCATAGTGGGCAATTCCATCGTTATAGACGGTAAAGCCTCCTGTACCTGCTGTCCCCATAGCAATGACAAAACTATCAAATAGGGGCATGCCAGCTAGATAATAGATGATGACAAAGAGGGAGAAGAGAGCTAGATAAAGGAGATAGAGAATCTGGGCAGTATTTTTGAGTTTGGATACTACTTTACCAAAAACAGGGCCAGGAACCTCAGCCTTCATCACCTCTAGGTGACTATTCTTGGCATTATCCATAATAGCAAGCGCAAAAACAAGCACCCCCATCCCTCCAATCAAGTGGGTAAAACTTCGCCAGAAGAGGAGGGAACGGCTGAGAACTGAAACGTCATTCAGAATAGTTGCTCCAGTAGTTGTAAAGCCAGAACTGATCTCAAAAAAGGCATCTATAAGGCTGGGAATTTGCCCAGCAAAAACAAAGGGGAGACCGCCAAAGAAAGACCAAAGGATCCAACAGAGGGCCACAATTAAGATTCCTTCCTTGGCATAAATCCGTTGATTTTTTGGCTTTTGTAAAATTCCTGAACCGCCTAGTAATAAGAGAATCCCAATCGTTGTAAAGAGGGCTGTAAAGACTTGGCTCGATTCACGGTAATAGACAGCGACAGACACAGGAACCAAAAGAAGAACAGCTTCAATCAAAAGTAATTTTGAAAGGAGGTAACGAATCATACTTTTATTCATTTCTTACCTCGCAATCAAGTCATAAATCTTGGTGATGTTTGGCAACAGGGTTGTTACTAGGAGCTTGTCTCCGACTTCAAGCGTATCCTCCCCAGTAGGGAAAATAGTCTTGCCCTTTCGAATGATGGCTGCAATAAGAACCCCTTTTTTCAGTTTTAGTTGAGAAAGAGGTTTGGCAGTCATTTTATTGGCTTCCTTGATATGGAATTGTAGGGTTTCGATTTGGCCATTTGCTAGATGGTGCATGGCTTGAAGGTCTGAATACTGGGCATTCACACGGCCACGAATAAAGTGCATGATTGTATCTACAGCGATGATTTTCGGAGTGATAATGCTTGAGAAATCAGGCGCATGAATAATTTCAAGGAGACTAGTTCTGTTAACCTTGCTAATATTTTTTTGCACCCCCACACTATCCAGGAACATAGAAGTAATAATATTCTCTTCGTCAACTCCTGTTAGGGTTGCTACTGCATCATAGTTTTGGGCACTTTCTTCCAGCAGGATATCTTTTGCAGTACCATCTCCTTGGACAATATATAGATTAGGGAATTTCTCACTAAAGAAACGTGCCCTTTCAGAGTTAATCTCGATGACTTTGGTATCGATACGACTGTCTTTGAGAATACCTAGCAGATAATAGGCAATTCTACCTGCTCCAACTATGAGAAGGCTCTTCACAGCACGAGATTTGAAATAATTATGGAAGAGCATCATATCAACACGGTTACCAGTGACAAAGATTCTATCTTTATCATGTATGGTCATATCACCACTTGGGATGATAATTTGATGATCCCTCTCTATTGCACAGACAATGACGTTGCCAAATTTTTTCCGAAAATCAGAAATGGGCATTTGGCAAAGACCGCTAGTGGATTTGACGATAAATTCCATGAGGCTAACGCGTCCACCAGCAAATCGTTCGACAGATAGGGCGTTGGGGAAGTCAATGATATTAGCGATAGCGCGGGCAGCCAAGAGCTCAGGGTTAACGATAAGAGAAAAACCGAGAATATTCTTTTCTTTGAAATAAGAGTTAGAGTATTCAGGATTTCGCACCCGAACGATAGTCTCTTTAGCTCCCATTTTCTTGGCTAGAACGGCTGCAATCATGTTTACTTCATCGTACTCAGTCAGGGCGATAAAGATATCACAATCTTGGACACTGGCTTGCTCAAGGATGGTAAAATCAGCCCCGTTACCAAGGATACCCATGATATCAAAGCGATTGACAATATGATTGAGGACGGCTTCGTCTTGCTCAATCAGCAAAACATCATGCTTTTCTGCAACCAAGGAGCGACAGAGGGCAAAACCAACTTTTCCCCCTCCGACAAGGATAATTTTCATAATAAAACCTACTTCTTCATTATGTAACTATCATACCTTTTTTCAAGAAAAAATGCACCTACTAGCTAATAACAAGAGCTTTTAGTAGGAAATTTGCTATAAGGTAAAACTATACCCTAATCAATTAAAATAGCTATTAGCACCTTTCTCTGAAATATGGTATGATAAAGGATATACAAGGAGATAAAATGAATAATAATTTACTGGTATTACAATCAGACTTTGGTCTGGTTGATGGTGCGGTATCGGCTATGATTGGAGTGGCTTTAGAAGAGTCTCCAACCTTAAAAATTCATCATTTGACGCACGATATCACGCCTTATAATATTTTTGAGGGGAGCTACCGTCTCTTTCAGACGGTGGATTACTGGCCTGAGGGAACGACTTTTGTATCGGTTGTCGATCCAGGTGTCGGCTCGAAACGTAAGAGTGTGGTTGCCAAGACTGCAAAAAATCAATACATTGTCACGCCAGACAATGGAACGCTTTCTTTTATCAAGAAACACGTTGGTATTGTAGCCATTCGTGAGATTTCTGAGGTAGCCAATAGACGTCAAAATACAGAGCATTCTTATACCTTCCACGGTCGTGATGTTTATGCCTATACTGGTGCTAAATTAGCCAGTGGTCACATTACTTTTGAGGAAGTGGGGCCAGAGCTCAGTGTGGATCAGATTGTGGAGCTTCCAGTCGTAGAGACCATCATAGAAGATCATCTGGTGAAGGGAGCCATTGATATTCTGGATGTGCGTTTTGGTTCGCTTTGGACCTCTATCACGCGAGAAGAATTTTACAAGCTGGAACCAAAATTTGATGACCGTTTTGAAGTGACTATCTATCACGCTGATATGCTGGTCTATCAAAATCAGGTTGTCTATGGCAAATCATTTGCAGATGTGAGAATTGGGCAACCAATCCTTTACATCAACTCTCTCTATCGTTTAGGTCTGGCTATCAACCAAGGTTCCTTTGCCAAGGCCTATAATGTGGGTGTCGGTTCATCTTGGACCATTGAAATAAAGAAAATAGAATCATAAAATAGGAGAATATAGATGAAAAATCAATCAATTAAACAAGTTGTTGCTATCGGTGTTGGAGCTGCGCTCTTTGTTGTTATCGGGATGATTAGTATTCCGACACCCGTTCCAAATACAAGTATCCAACTTCAGTATGCGGTACAGAGCCTCTTGTCTATCATTTTTGGCCCTCTAGTGGGATTACTTGTTGGTTTAATTGGGCATGCAGTGAAGGACTCGCTTGCTGGCTACGGTCTTTGGTGGACTTGGATTATTGCTAGTGGTCTCTTTGGTCTAGCTGTCGGACTCTTTAGAAAATACATTCGAGTAACACAGGGTGTTTTTGAATTGAAGGATATTGTCTTCTTTAACCTCATTCAGATTATTGCAAATGCTCTTGTTTGGGGTGTTTTGGCACCACTTGGAGATGTTGTGATTTATCAAGAAGCGGCAGAAAAAGTATTTGCCCAAGGGATTGTTGCAGGTATTGCAAACGCTGTGACTATTGCTATCGCAGGTACCCTTCTCTTGATAGCTTATTCACGTACGCAGACTCGTTCAGGAAGTTTGAAAAAGGATTAACATAAAGGAAAAGGCTGGGCAACCGGTCTTTTTCACTATTTATAGACTAGTCAGGCAAGCTAGCTAGGCTAGGAATCTTTTTGGCGCTAAGTTTTTAAGAGAAGAGTCTGCAAGAAGGGGTAGATTTATGATAAAATAGAAGTCTAAGAAGCGAATGAAGAGAGTAAGATGAAAGAAGCTATAATTGAGTGGAAGGATTTCTCTTTCCAGTATGAAACGCAACAAGAACCAACCTTGCAAGGGGTGGATTTGACCATTTATAAGGGGGAGAAAGTCTTAATTGTTGGGCCATCTGGGTCAGGTAAGTCTACCTTGGGTCAGTGTTTGAATGGAATTATTCCCAATATTTACAAGGGTCAGACGTCTGGAGAATTTTTGATCAAGGGGCAAGCAGCCTTTGATATGAGCATCTATGATAAATCTCATCTAGTCAGCACAGTTTTGCAGGATACAGATGGGCAGTTTATCGGTTTATCCGTGGCAGAGGATTTGGCTTTTGCTCTGGAAAATGATGTAACAGGTCTAGAAGAGATGAAAAGTCGTGTTCATAAATGGGCTGCAAAGCTGGACCTTACCCCTTTACTAGCTCAGCGTCCTCAGGATTTGTCAGGTGGACAAAAGCAACGAGTCAGTCTGGCTGGTGTCTTGATTGATGAGAGTCCGATCCTTTTGTTTGATGAGCCACTCGCCAATCTAGATCCTAAGTCAGGTCAGGATATTATCGAATTGATTGACCAGATTCATAAGGAAGAGGGTACGACGACCCTTATTATTGAGCACCGTTTGGAGGATGTTCTGCATCGCCCTGTGGATCGGATTGTCTTGATAAACGATGGTCGTATTCTCTTTAATGGGAGCCCTGACCAGCTACTGGCTACTGATTTATTGACTCAAATGGAATCCGAGAACCCCTTTATCTAACCACTCTCCGTCAATTGGGTGTAGATTTAGCAAATGAAGAACAATTATCAAATCTGGATAACCTGTCTATCTTGAAAGGGCAGGTTCAGTTACAGACTGAACTGACAAAAGAAGCTCCAGCTTTGCAGTCACTCTTTAGATTAGAGGATGTGTCTTTTTCTTATGATGATAGACCGATTTTAAAATCCATTCATCTGGATATTAAAAAGGGTGAAAAGATTGCCATTGTCGGAAAAAATGGAGCAGGGAAATCAACCCTATCCAAGGCCTTAAGTAGCTTTATTCAGACGGAAGGCCGCTATCTTTGGAAAGGCCAGGATATCAAAGGAGATTCTGTTGCAGAGCGGGCGGAAAGAGTAGGCTATGTGTTGCAAAATCCCAATCAAATGATTTCAACCAATATGATTTTTGATGAGGTGGCTCTAGGGCTTCGTTTGCGAGGTGTGGATGAGAAGGAAATTGAAACAAGAGTCTATGAAACCTTGAAAATTTGTGGTCTCTATGAATTTCGTAATTGGCCTATTTCTGCCCTATCATTTGGACAGAAGAAACGTGTCACCATTGCATCGATTTTGGTTTTAGGAGCTGAAATTATCCTTCTAGATGAACCGACAGCAGGCCAAGACCAGAAGAACTATACTGAGATTATGGAATTTCTCGAAGAACTGCATCGAAAAGATCATACCATTGTCATGATTACACATGATATGCAATTGATGCTGGATTATTCAGACCGGGCCCTTGTCATGGTGGATGGGGAATTGATTGCAGACACTGATCCAGCTAGTCTGTTGAGTAATCCTGAGTTGTTAGTAAAAGCCAATCTAAAAGAAACCTCTATCTTCAACTTGGCTAAGAAGCTCGACGTTGATCCACTTGCTTTGACGGCATTTTACAAAGAAAGGAGAGAAGGATGCAAGCAAAATTAATCGGTTACCAGTATAGAGATACTGTGATTCATCGCTTGTCAGGAGCTGGGAAACTTCTCTTTTTCATTCTCGTGTCATTGGCTGCCATGATTAGTTATGATACCAGACTGCTTGTTCTGATTGCCATTTTTTCGGTCTTTCTTCTCTATCTGTCAGAAATCCGCTTTAAAGATGTTTCCTTTGTAGCCGTTTTTGCGACGGTATTTGCCGTTTTAAACGTCTTGATGGTCTATCTCTTTTCTCCTGAATATGGGGTTGGACTTTACGGAGAGAGAAGTGTGATTTGGCAGGGAATCGGTGCTTACACTCTGACCAGCCAGGAGCTCTTTATCTGCTAAATCTGGCCATTAAGTATCTTTGCACCATTCCCCTAGCTATTATCTTTTTGATGACAACTCATCCTAGTCAGTTTGCATCCAGTTTAAATCAAATTGGTGTGCCTTACAAGATTGCCTATTCTGTCAGTCTAACCTTGCGCTATATTCCAGATTTGCAGGAAGAATTCTTTACCATCAAGATGTCTCAGGAAGCGCGTGGGATGGAATTATCCAAGAAAGCTTCTCTCATGCAACGAATCAAAGGCAATCTGCGCATTATTACTCCTTTGATTTTTAGCTCTCTAGAACGCATTGATACTATCGCGACCGCTATGGAGCTTCGCCGTTTTGGAAAAGATAAAAAGCGGACTTGGTATAGTTACCAGGCCTTGAAAAAAGGAGATTATCTTACTTTGCTTTTGGCAACCTTATTTTTAGTAGCTAGTTTACTACTTATCTTGCAGAATCAGGGACGATTTTACAACCCTTGGAAATAGCTTGAAAAAATTGAAAAAATCAAGTCGTTTCTATTGACAATGATTCTGAAAGTGTTATACTAAGAAAGTAGTTTCGCTGATTTACTTCAAACCTGTTGTGAGGTAAGTTAACGATGCCTTAACCACGCTGTTTGCTGAGCTTGACTCCGGGCAGTGTGGCTATTTTTTTGCAATGGTGAAAGGAAGCAAGTCATGACAAATCACATTGTATTATTTGAACCTCAAATTCCACAAAATACAGGCAATATCGCGCGTACTTGCGCTGCGACCAATTCTCCCCTCCACATCATCAAGCCTATGGGCTTTCCTATCGATGACCGCAAGATGAAGCGGGCTGGATTGGATTATTGGGATAAGCTAGAGATTTATTTTTACGACAGTTTAGAAGATTTCATGTCTCAGATGAAGGGAAAACTCTATCTGATTTCAAAATTTGCTGAGAAAGTGTACTCTGAGGTGGATTTATCGACTGACGAGGACCATTATTTTCTTTTTGGACGTGAAGACAAGGGCTTGCCTGAGGACTTTATGCGAGAACATCCTGAAAAGGCTCTCCGTATTCCCATGAATGATGAACATGTCCGCAGTCTTAATGTGTCTAATACCGTCTGCATGATTGTCTACGAAGCCCTCCGCCAGCAGAACTTTGCAGGTCTTGAGCTCGTTCATACCTATGAAGTGGATAAATTGAAATAAAAAATGAAAATGAAAATGAACAAAATGCTTGCGCTTGCAAGCGTTTTTTGTTATGATAAAAGAGTCTTCAGGGCAGGGTGTGATTCCCGACCGGCGGTAAATTTGACTATCTATTTTAGCTTTCTCGTCGTTGTCTTGTCTCGATATACTTTAAGTATTATCTTCGACTGCGACGCCTAGATAAATCTAAAATATCTTAGCCAAATAAGTCCGCGAGCGCAAGCTGATGTGGTGAGATTCCACAACCGACAGTATAGTCTGGATGGGAGAAGACGAAAGAATAGCTTTGTCTGTTCTGATAGATTTATAGCTAAATTGTAACCGTTTGCTCAATAGAGTGCGAGGGAACTTTTGGGGTATAAAAAGTGAGAATAGATAGGGGAATCCTTTCTAACTTCTTCTGATTTTATAGAAAATTGGAGGAACCTGTTATGACAAACACACGTCGACTTTCGACCATTGCGATTCTATCAGCCATCTCATTTGTGCTGATGTACTTTGACTTTCCGCTTTTGCCAGCGGCGTCCTTCCTCAAGATCGAATTTAGTATCTTGCCAGTCCTTGTGGGTCTGGTGGTCATGGATTTGCCTGCTGCTCTAGGAATTCTCTTGCTTCGCTCACTCTTGAAATTGCTTCTTAATAGTCAAGGAGTGAATACTTACATTGGTTTGCCGATGAATATCGTAGCTTTGGGAGTTTTTGTCATCGTATTTGCTTTGATTTGGAAAAAGGAACGGACAACTCTTCGTTTCCTACTAGGCTCTCTAGCTGGGACTATTGGTTTAACCGTGGCTATGTTGGTTCTCAACTATGTTTACGCTGTTCCTTTGTACGCTAAGTTTGCTAACTTTGATATTGGAAAAATTTTGGGACTTTCCAACTACCTAATGACCATGGTATTACCTTTTAACTTGATTGAGGGTGTAATCTTTTCCGTTTCATTCTGGTTGTTGTATGTTCTCTTGAAACCAACCTTAAAACATTATGAAAGATAAACAAACATTTTTAATGAAGGGCAGTTTTGCCCTTTTACTTTTCGTTATTCTTGGCTACATGGTCAAATTTTACCCTGAAACGCTGGTCGGTTTTGACCAACCGATTCAGACTGCCGTTCGAGGAGACTTGCCAGATTACTTGACTATTCTTTTTAGGGCCATCACACGCTTGATTGATATCCCAGTGATTATCACTTGGGTTGTCATTACAGCTTTTGTCTTTTATCGTAAGCGATGGAAGATAGAAAGTTTCTTCATGCTGGGAAATCTGGCTTTGGCAGGTCTTTTAATCGTGACCTTTAAAAATATCTACCAGCGCCCACGGCCAGATATCTTACACTTGGTAGAGGAGAAGGGATTTTCTTTTCCAAGTGGGCATTCTCTGGCTGTAACCTTGATGGTCGGCACTCTGATTGTCATCCTCAGTCAACGGATGAAAGATCCAGTCTGGAGAAGAATCGTGCAAATCGTGCTAGGTCTCTACCTAGTCAGTGTGTTGGTATCAAGGGTCTATCTGGGAGTTCATTATCCATCAGACGTTCTTGCCAGTCTCTGTGTGGGCTTGGGAGTCCTGTTTATAGAGTTTCCCTTCTATGACAAGCTCCGCTTCCAATGGCGATTTAAAGGCAAACAGAAGTGAGTATCGAATTCCCTTGAGGAGAAAGAAATGAAAGTCAATATAAAAGTCAATATAGTAGATCTTCATCCAACTCAACTATACTTATCAGAAAAGAAACTAGAAGGTATCCAGACACTTTATCAGTCGGCAGAAATAATCAATGTTGATCCAATCAGTATTCTTGCGTTCGGAGATTGCTTGTTGATTACAGATGGGCATCACAGGGCTTATCAGGCTTTATTGGCAGGTCAAGATACGATTTCTGCTGAGTGGGATAGAGACGGCGGTGATGAACTATATCATCTCTATGCGCAAGCTTGTGAGGAAAGAAAGATTTACTCTGTTCTGGATTTAAAAAATCATATCTTACCTCAAGATGAGTATGAAGTAAAATGGTATAACTGGTGTGATGGTTTTAATCAAGCAGCAACTCTCTTATTGAAAAGGAAAGCAGATGAAACAGACCCTACAAATAGATAATGCACTGCGTCTTGTTCCTTATTATAAGGTCAATCATTGTGAGGAAGCTTTGGCTTGGTATCAGGATGCGAACTTGGTTTACCTCGTAGATGGTGTGAAGAGACCTTACAGCCCAGCGACCCTGGAAGCCATGTATTCCTATTTGGATCAGCATGGTGAGCTTTTTTGGATTGAAGTCAAGGAGAAGGGTGAATGGTTTCCAATTGGGGATGTTACACTATCTCAGGATAATCTCCCCATTGTGATTGGGAATTCCGATTACCAACATCGAGGACTTGGAAAAAAGATTCTAAGTACTTTGATTGAATTGGCTCGAGTAAAAGGATGGAAAGAATTGAGAGTCAAGGAAATCTACACTTACAATCATGTATCTAGGCGCTGTTTCAAGTCGCTTGGATTTATGGAAAATGGAGCAACAGAAAAAGGAACGAGTTTTGTATTGAAATTAGTCTAATCTAACTTGTTTTTTAACTAAAAATCTGATAAACTAAGTAGTAATTGAATAGAAATCCGCAAGACTAGTAACTCAAGGGAAGTATATCAGGGAGGAGAGCCGTGACTGCAAGCTCTTTATATGAAAGCTGGGTGAATTCACTTGCGCATGGATTTAGAAATGAAGGTCTGACTTGTCAGATGAAAACGGATGGTACCGCGTGTCAACGCTCCGAGTGGAGTTTTTGGCATGTGGTTTTCTTTTTATCTACGAGCGACTGATGGAGGAATTATGTCAACTATTGAAGAACAATTAAAAGCGCTTCGTGAAGAAACGCTGGCTAGCTTGAAGCAGATTACTGCTGAAAATGAAAAAGAGATGCAAGATTTGCGTGTCTCTGTCCTTGGTAAAAAGGGATCGCTCACTGAAATCCTCAAAGGGATGAAAGATGTCTCTGCTGAGATGCGTCCGATTATCGGGAAACATGTCAATGAAGCGCGTGATGTCTTGACAGCAGCTTTTGAAGAAACTGCTAAGCTTTTGGAAGAAAAGAAAGTTGCAGCTCAATTAGCAAGTGAGAGTATCGATGTGACCCTTCCAGGTCGTCCAGTTGCGACTGGTCACCGCCACGTCCTCACACAAACCAGTGAAGAAATCGAAGATATCTTCATCGGTATGGGTTACCAAGTCGTGGATGGTTTTGAAGTGGAGCAAGACTACTATAACTTTGAGCGTATGAACCTTCCCAAAGACCACCCAGCTCGCGATATGCAGGATACTTTCTATATCACTGAAGAAATCTTGCTCCGTACCCACACGTCTCCAGTTCAGGCGCGTGCTATGGATGCCCATGATTTTTCTAAAGGTCCTTTGAAGATGATCTCGCCAGGGCGTGTGTTCCGTCGTGATACGGACGATGCGACTCACAGTCACCAGTTCCACCAAATCGAAGGCTTGGTTGTTGGGAAGAACATTTCTATGGCAGATCTTCAAGGAACCCTGCAGTTGATTGTCCAAAAAATGTTCGGTGAAGAGCGTCAAATCCGTCTGCGTCCATCCTACTTCCCATTCACAGAGCCATCTGTTGAGGTGGATGTTTCTTGCTTCAAGTGTGGTGGAGAAGGCTGTAACGTATGTAAGAAAACAGGTTGGATCGAAATTATGGGGGCCGGTATGGTTCACCCACGTGTCCTTGAAATGAGTGGTATCGATGCGACAGTTTACTCTGGATTTGCCTTTGGTCTTGGTCAAGAGCGTGTAGCTATGCTCCGTTACGGAATCAACGATATCCGTGGATTCTACCAAGGAGATGTCCGCTTCTCAGAACAGTTTAAATAATGATTAGAAAAGTAGAAAAGGCAGATGTTGGGGTGTTGTCCAAAATTGCCAAACAAACCTTTAGTGAAACATTTGCTCATGATAATACGGAAGAGCAGTTACAGGAATACTTTGAAGAGTCTTATAGTCTGAGAGTTTTGTCAACTGAGTTGGAAAATCCAGAATCCGAAACCTATTTCATTATGCATGAAGAGGAGATAGCTGGTTTTCTCAAAGTCAACTGGGGAAGTGCTCAGACTGAGAGAGAATTAGAGGATGCTTTTGAAATTCAACGCCTCTATGTGCTACAAAAATTCCAAGGATTTGGATTCGGTAAGCAACTGTTTGAATTCGCTCTGGAACTTGCCGAAAAAAATGGTTTTTCCTGGGCTTGGCTAGGTGTTTGGGAGCATAATACAAAAGCTCAAGCGTTTTATAATCGATATGGTTTTGAAAAATTTAGCCAACATCATTTTATGGTTGGTCAAAAAGTAGATACAGATTGGTTACTGAAAAAGAAATTAAGGTAAGAAGATGATTCTTCTATTGAAATGATAGGAAAGGAAAAGAACCAGAGTGGCAACTGTCATTCTGGAAAACTAAATTATGCTTGTATCTTATAAATGGTTAAAAGAATTGGTGGACATTGATGTGCCATCACAAGAGTTGGCTGAAAAAATGTCAACTACAGGGATCGAGGTAGAAGGTGTCGAATCACCTGCTGCTGGTCTCTCAAATTGTCGTCGGTGAGGTCTTGTCTTGCGAAGATGTGCCAGAAACTCACCTCCATGTTTGTCAGGTTAACGTTGGCGAAGAAGAAGCCCGTCAAATCGTTTGTGGTGCCCCAAATGTGCGTGCTGGTATCAAGGTTATGGTGGCTCTTCCAGGAGCTCGCATCGCTGACAATTACAAGATCAAAAAAGGGAAAATCCGCGGTCTTGAGTCACTTGGGATGATCTGTTCACTTGGTGAATTGGGAATTTCTGACTCAGTTGTACCTAAGGAATTCGCAGATGGCATCCAAATCTTGCCAGAAAATGCCGTTCCAGGTGAGGAAGTCTTCTCATATCTAGACTTGGATGATGAAATCATCGAACTTTCTATTACACCCAACCGTGCGGACGCTCTTTCTATGCGTGGGGTTGCTCACGAAGTGGCAGCTATCTATGATAAGGCAGTCAACTTTAAAGAATTTACTCTTTCAGAAACTGACCAAGTTGCAGCAGATACTCTTTCTGTGGGCATTGAGACAGACAAGGCGCCTTACTATGCAGCTCGTATCTTGGACAATGTGACTATCGCACCAAGCCCACAATGGTTGCAAAACCTTCTTATGAATGAAGGTATCCGTCCTATTAATAACGTTGTGGACGTGACAAACTACATCCTGCTTTACTTTGGTCAACCAATGCATGCTTTTGACTTGGATACCTTTGAAGGGAGTGACATCCGTGTACGTGCAGCGCGTGCTGGTGAAAAATTGGTGACTTTAGATGGTGAAGAACGTGACTTGGAAACAAATGACCTAGTCATCACTGTCGCTGACAAGCCAGTAGCCCTTGCCGGTGTTATGGGTGGTCAAGCAACAGAAATTTCTGAAAAAACTAGTCGTGTTGTCCTTGAAGCTGCTGTTTTCAATGGCAAATCAATCCGTAAGACTAGTGGTCGCCTCAACCTTCGTTCTGAGTCATCTTCTCGCTTTGAAAGGTATCAATGTGGCAACAGTCAATGAAGCCCTTGATGCGGCAGCTAGCATGATTGCAGAACTTGCAGGTGCGACGGTGCGTAAGGGAATCGTGTCAGCGGGTGAGCTTGATACCTCTGATGTAGAAGTTTCTTCAACTCTTGCAGATGTTAACCGTGTCCTTGGTACAGAACTTTCTTATGCGGATGTAGAAGACGTCTTCCGTCGTCTTGGCTTTGGTCTTTCTGGAAATGCAGACAGTTTTACAGTCAGCGTCCCACGCCGTCGCTGGGATATCACTATCGAGGCAGACCTCTTTGAAGAAATCGCTCGTATCTATGGATATGACCGCTTGCCAACCAGCCTTCCAAAAGACGATGGGACAGCTGGTGAATTGACTGCTACACAAAAACTCCGCCGTCAAGTTCGTACGATTGCTGAAGGAGCAGGTTTGACAGAAATCATCACCTATGCTCTAACAACTCCTGAAAAAGCAGTTGAGTTTACGGCTCAACCAAGCAACCTTACTGAACTCATGTGGCCAATGACAGTGGACCGTTCTGTCCTCCGTCAAAATATGATTTCAGGTATCCTTGATACGGTGGCTTATAATGTGGCTCGTAAGAATAAAAACTTGGCCCTTTACGAGATTGGAAAAGTCTTTGAACAAACAGGCAATCCAAAAGAAGAACTTCCGAATGAGATCAATAGCTTTGCCTTTGCCTTGACAGGCTTGGTTGCTGAAAAAGATTTCCAAACGGCAGCAGTGCCAGTTGATTTCTTCTATGCTAGGGAATTCTAGAATCGCTCTTTACTCGCTTGGGACTAGAAGTGACCTATACAGCAACAGCTGAAATTGCAAGTCTCCACCCAGGTCGTACAGCTATGATTTCACTTGGTGACCAAGTTCTTGGTTTCCTTGGACAAGTGCATCCAGTCACCGCTAAGGCTTACGATATTCCAGAAACGTATGTAGCGGAACTTAACCTTTCAGCCGTTGAAGCTGCCCTTCAACCAGCTGCTCCATTTGTGGAAATCACGAAATTCCCAGCAGTTAGCCGTGACGTTGCTCTCCTTCTTAAAGCAGAAGTGACTCACCAAGAAGTTGTAGATGCTATCCAAGCTGCTGGTGTGAAACGTTTGACAGATATCAAACTCTTTGACGTCTTCTCAGGCGAAAAATTGGGACTTGGTATGAAGTCAATGGCTTATAGCTTGACTTTCCAAAATCCAGAAGACAGCTTAACGGACGAAGAAGTCGCACGCTACATGGAAAAAATCCAAGCGTCTCTCGAAGAAAAAGTCAATGCAGAAGTGCGTTAAAGCATCAATCCATCCTTCGGGGTGGATTTTTGTTTTTCGTATAACAATTCAGGATCAAAAATAGACAGTTGAGGAGCGGAGGTGATAAATCGAGTTTGCTACTGTATAATGGATTTATCACTAAAAACGCTCCAGGCCATATTTTACATAGCAATAGTCTTCTAAAAATGGACAGAAATCATTGTAAAGGCTATCAAAAAGGAGTATAATGAGTGTAAGACATTTCGGAGGTGAAAGATGCTAGAAGTAAGAAGTCTAGAGAAAAGTTTTGGACCCAAGCAAGTTTTGTTTGGTATTGACTTTCAAGCGCGACCAGGTCGTATTTTGGGACTAGTCGGGAAAAATGGTGCGGGGAAAACAACGATTTTCCACAGTATTTTGAAGTTTTTAGAATATCAGGGAGAAATCAGTCTGGATGGGCAAGATATCCGTCAGGAAACCTATGTTCGGATTGGCTATCTGCCTGAAGAACGCAGTCTTATGCCTAAATTGACAGTCCTTGAACAAGTTCGTTACTTGGCGACTCTAAAGGGCATGGATGCCAAGGAGGTTAAAGAAAAACTCCCTCAATGGATGAAGAGGTTGGAAGTGAAAGGAAAGCTGACAGATAAAATCAAGAGTCTGTCAAAAGGAAATCAGCAGAAAATTCAGCTCATTATTACTCTGATTCATGAACCAGACTTGATTATACTGGATGAGCCTTTCAGTGGATTGGACCCAGTCAATACAGAATTGCTCAAACAAGTCATTTTTCAGGAAAAAGAGCGCGGAGCAACCATTATCTTTTCTGATCATGTCATGACCAACGTCGAGGAGCTTTGTGACGATATTCTCATGATCCGAGATGGCCGTGTGGTCTTGCATGGACCAGTTCAGGATGTCCGCAATCAATACGGGAAAACGCGTCTCTTTGTTTCAAGTGAACGAAGCAAGGAAGAATTGGAAAGTCTTCCTCATGTCAAACAGGTGAGCTTGACCAAACAAGGCAGTTGGAAATTGATCTTGGAGGACGAGAGTGCTGGTAGAGAACTCTTCCCAATCTTGACTCAAGGGCAATATATCGCAACCTTTGACCAACAAGCGCCAACAATCGATGAAATCTTTAAACTAGAATCAGGGGTGGAAGTATGAGAAATATGTGGGTTGTAATCAAGGAAACCTATCTTCGACATGTCAAATCGTGGAGTTTCTTCTTTATGGTGATTTCACCGTTCCTCTTTTTAGGAATCTCTGGAGGAATTGCTTATCTCCAAGGCTCTTCAATGGCTAAAAATGATAAAGTGGCAGTAGTGACAACAGTGCCATCTGTAGCAGAAGGACTGAAGAATGTAAATGGTGTTAATTTTGACTACAAAGACGAAGAAAGCGCCAAAGAAGCCATTAAAGATGAAAAATTAAAAGGCTATCTGACTATTGACCAAGAGGATAGTGTCTTGAAGGCAGTTTATCATGGCGAAACGTCGCTTGAAAATGGAATTAAATTTGCAGTTACAGGTACACTCAATGAACTGCAAAATCAGCTTAATCGTTCAACTGCCTCCTTGTCTCAAGAGCAGGAAAAACGCTTAGCGCAGACAATTCAATTCACAGAAAAGATTGATGAAGCCAAGGAAAATAAAAAGTTTATTCAAACAATGGCAGCAGGCGCCTTAGGATTCTTTCTTTATATGATCCTGATTACCTATGCGGGTGTGACGGCTCAGGAAGTTGCCAGTGAAAAAGGCACCAAAATTATGGAAGTCGTCTTTTCTAGCATAAGGGCTAGTCACTATTTCTATGCGCGGATGATGGCTCTGTTTCTGGTGATTTTAACGCATATTGGGATTTATGTTGTAGGTGGTCTGGCAGCCATTCTGCTCTTTAAAGATTTGCCATTCTTGGCTCAGTCTGGTATTTTGGATCACTTGGGAGAGGCATTCTCTCTGAATACCTTGCTCTTTATTTTGGTCAGTCTCTTTATGTATGTAGTATTGGCAGCCTTTCTAGGTTCTATGGTTTCTCGCCCTGAGGACTCAGGAAAAGCCTTGTCGCCTTTGATGATTTTAATTATGGGTGGTTTTTTTGGAGTGACAGCTCTAGGTGCAGCTGGTGACAATCTCATCTTGAAAATTGGTTCTTATATTCCCTTTATTTCGACCTTCTTCATGCCATTTAGAACCATTAATGGCTATGCAGGGGGAGCAGAAGCATGGATTTCACTTGCTATTACAGTGATTTTTGCGGTGGTGGCAACAGGATTTATCGGACGCATGTATGCTAGTCTAGTCCTTCAAACAGATGATTTAGGAATCTGGAAAACCTTTAAACGTGCCTTAGCTTATAAATAGAAGAGCCTCGCGAAAGCGAGGTTTTTTAGAGATAAAAAGAGTAGAATTCAGAAAAATATTTTTCATATCTATTGACTTTTAGGGGTGAAATTTGGTATTATAGTAGGCGGTATTGTTTACCCCATTTGAAAGGCCCCGGAACCTTCCAAATACTTTTCGATGGGAAGGAACACCCATCACCGTAAACAAAAATCGAACTATATATAGGAGAAATCATGAACAAAACAACATTTATGGCTAAACCAGGCCAAGTTGAACGTAAATGGTACGTAGTTGACGCAACTGATGTACCACTTGGACGTCTTTCTGCAGTAGTTGCTAGCGTACTTCGCGGAAAAAACAAACCAACATTTACACCACACACTGATACAGGTGACTTTGTGATTGTTATCAATGCTGAAAAAGTTAAATTGACTGGTAAAAAAGCAACTGATAAAAATCTACTACACTCACTCAAACCACCCTAGGGTGGATTGAAACAAATCTCTGCAGGTGAACTTCGTTCTAAAAATGCAGTACGTTTGATCGAGAAATCAGTTAAAGGTATGCTTCCACACAATACTCTTGGACGCGCTCAAGGTATGAAGTTGAAAGTATTTGTTGGAGCTGAGCACACTCACGCCGCACAACAACCAGAAGTTCTTGATATTTCAGGACTTATCTAAGGAAAGGAACAATAAAGTATGTCACAAGCACAATATGCAGGTACTGGACGTCGTAAAAACGCTGTTGCACGCGTTCGCCTTGTTCCAGGAACTGGTAAAATCACTGTTAACAAAAAAGATGTTGAAGAGTACATCCCACACGCTGACCTTCGTCTTGTAATCAACCAACCATTCGCAGTTACTTCAACTGCAGGTTCATACGACGTTTTCGTTAACGTTGTAGGTGGTGGATACGCTGGTCAATCAGGAGCTATCCGTCACGGTATCGCTCGTGCCCTTCTTCAAGTAGACCCAGACTTCCGCGATTCATTGAAACGCGCAGGACTTCTTACACGTGACTCACGTAAAGTTGAACGTAAGAAACCAGGTCTTAAGAAAGCTCGTAAAGCATCACAATTCTCAAAACGTTAATCAATACGATTATATCAACGTTTCAAAGCGCTTCATGGTTCACACCATGGGGTGTTTTTTTGATGATTTTTAGCAAAATTCACACCACTTTTCACACCAAATTCACACCATTACTTTTTAAGATTACGATAGGCAATCTCTCCAACAGCCATTGGAATAACATTCGAAGTATTGACATAAGTCTTTGTTGTAAGGGTATCGCTATGCGTAAGTGCCTCTGAAATAGCTTCAAGTGAAGTTCCTGCTTGTTTAGCTAGAGTTGCGCCTGTATGGCGTAATTTGTGAGGTGTAGCGTGTGCCAGTTCCTTATGACGGTGTTTGACAGATTTCATTTTATTATTAAGATAATCAGAGTGTAGAGGGCTATTAACGTTACCCTTCATATCGATATAAGTAAAGACATATTGTTCATCAGATTGAATAATACCAAATTTTGCCAGCTCAGTTTTTTGTTGCTTTTTCCAAGATTGGAGCAATTCAGTTAGTTCAATAGGGATTTGAAAAGTTGTTTTCTTGTTCCCTTTTGTAGATTTTACATTTATATTTATCTAAGGCTTGAACCAATTGAATTTCCTGTTTCTTGATGTTAATGTGTTTCCATTGCAAAGCATAGCTTTCGGATTTCCTATCTCCTAAGAAGAAGGTAGTATAGAATAGCACATAATCTTTGAATGTGAGCTTCCCGTTTTCTAAGTCATCTTCAAAAGCTGTAAACCATGCTTGAAGTTCTGCTTGTGAAAGATATAAATCCTCGTCTTTTTTAGCCTCTTCTAACTTAATTTTCTTAGTGGCTTTGATACGACTTATTGTTTTAGATAAGCGGTTAGTTTCGATATATTCTAATTCTTCTGCCCAATCAAAGATAGAATTAACGTAGCTTCTAATAACTTTGAAGTTTGCATATTCTTCTGCTTTTTGAGTTAATAGATTTAAAACAACTTGTTTGTTTTGATTTAGAAACTCAATAGAATAGTTACCAAGCATTGGTAAAATATGTTTTCTAAAGGCTATTTCTGTACCAGTTATAGTAGCTTTGGAAGGTGGCTTAGTAGTAGAAGTAGTTTGTCCAGCTTTATAGGATTCCCACCATATGTTTTGATAGAAATCTGAAAAAAGAATAGAACCGCTATTCTCTAATGTGGTAGATTCTCCACTAAGAATTTTATCAATCTTGTTTTGAAGTTCTAGTTCGTATTTTTTTGCTTCACTCCTTGTTTTGAATCGTTTTTCAATCACTTTCTTATCAACACCTAGTGAGGACTTAACTTCCTCAGGAATGTAGATTCGTAAGCGATAAGTTCCATTTTTAGTTTTTGTAATTGACATAGTATTCTCCTTTTTAATTGAGCTAGAAAAATACCGTGATTTCATTATAACAAACCACGGTAGAAATGCTACTGATTTTGTAACCAGCGATTGATTTCTGCTTTATCAAAACGAATAGTTTTTCCAACTCTAATGTAAGGTAATCCTTTTTTAATCCAACTATCTAGAGTATTGTTTGAGATACCCAAGTAGTGGCAAGTCTGTTGTTTGTTTAAAAACGGGCTTTCAAGGTTACTGTTGTTCAATCTATTTTCAATTTCTTTCTTGATGAGTTCAGCGAGTAGGAGCTGAATCTGTTGAACTTGTTCATCTGGTAGAATTACTTGCATCTGTTCCTCCAATGTATGTTATAATAGAGGTATCAAGAGATACCCTATTTACTTTTCTTGATTATCTGCAACCTCGTCCTCGCTCGCCAAAGTTTCGGTCGGGGTTTTTATTTTGTCGTATTCCCAGATATCCCATTGGTTGTTAAATCCAACTTTTGAAACTAACATGGATAGAAGCTCTTCTTTGCTTTTCATTTCGTTCCCAGGTGTGAAATCATAAGACAAGTAAACATCATATCCTATCTCTGGTATTCTTCTCTTATAGTTCATAGTTCTTACAGGATGAGATTCGTAAAAAATAGGCTTCTCACTCGTACCCTTTAACGTTGCTAAATGTTCAATTCTCCTAACGTATTGAGATAAATCTTCATAAGCATTTCCTTTGGTATAGTAGAAGAAAGCTAAAGGGTGTTTAGAACTTGTGATAATAATGACCTTAGCAGCACCTATTTTATTTTGATAACGTGCAGATACTGGGCTAATATTATATGGATCCAGAACTTTTAACCAGTCCGAAGCAGTTAAGCTATCTCCTCGAACATCATCAAGTAGTAGGATTTCTTCTCCGTTTACTTCATCAAACATGTTAGTGCCTGCGGTCGTGATTGATTGCCACTTTTTGTTGTTTAGTTTTGCCATCTGAATGATATCTTTAGCTAATTCTTTTGCGAACCTTGACTTTCCAAGTCCAGAATTACCATAGATGAATAAGATAGTCTTTTTGAACTCTCCGTTTTCCAGTTCATCTTTTGTTCTGGCACCTTTAATTTCTCCAACAGTTTTAAACGCATCGTTTATTCTAGTTTTATGTATTATATATGGCGTGTGATATTTCTTATCGAGAAGTATGTCATTTTTAGTGATATTCTCGTTCAAAATATTATCGATTAGGAAATCAATGTCTTCAAAACTTTTCTGTACCTCTTTTTTAGCTTTTCCTTTAAGCCAACTTTCTTTCCTTTCATGATAGACTTCTAAGTAGTTTTTTCCTATCAAAGTGAATACCTCGTCAGGGGAATATTGATACTTATCTTTATCTTTTGCATGAATTAAGTAAGCTAATAAGTTATCGTAGCCATACCTTCCAGACTTCGCTTTTTCGAGATACTGTTCTGCTAATCCGATTTTTTCGGCTAAATCGGTTAATGTAGCACCTTTTGAAAATTTTAGTAAGGCATGGATATGAGGTTCTTTTAGTTCGGAGATTGTTGAATTAGTTACACTGTCAAAGCCGATGGATGTGTCCTTGTCGTGTTTTATTGCGTATGCCTCGGAAACAGTTGCTATTTCACTAACTCTTCTGACAATTTCCTCAAGAATTTTTTCGATATTTTCGGATTTAATGAGTTCTTCATCCCAACCGTTTTTCCAATATTTCGTCTCAAAGTATTGTGTAATTGCTACAGAAGTCAAAAGTGCTTCCTTCTTCTTTGAAGTCATTTATATTAAACCTTTCTTTTCTAACTATTCTTTAACTATTCTTTTAACTATTCTAGTGTTAGACCATTGACAAGCCCAGTCTAACACGTGCGTAGAATAATTAAAAATTAAATTGTAGTAACTCTTGGGGCGTTGCCCCAAACCCCAGCCTCTCCTGCCCGATGATAAATCATCGACCCGAGAACGCTTGCCAATTCAACAAGGGACGGGGTAGTATTTTTCTTCGCTTCACTCCTTGCCGTTGGCATCGTTACGCTTAAAAAATCTCCACCCCTCAAGCCCTTGCGAATAGGCATTTTTCTGCTGATAATGTCGTGCCGACACTAAACCGATGATGAAACTTCAAAATAAGCTTACTGTCGTACCTAACAAGTGTAGCAGAAAAAGCGCTAGCTATATCTTGAAAATAGCTCTTGCATTCGTTGATTTAACCGTTCCTCGTCTTTTACTTGGATCGTACGAAACATTTTGACAGCTTCACCCTCTAATTGAAAATATCCATACCCTCGCGGTTTTACGATAACTTCGGTTTTTTCCATATCTGGGAATAGAAGTTGCCTGTTATTCGTAGACATGAGAAAACTAGTGGATAATGAAATTATACAGTTGAAGTTATAGCGCCCTGGCAAATCAGACATTAAGAAACGTTGACTAGATAAAATGATTCGTAAACCTAAGCTTCTACCCATGCTGTTCATCATTAACATCTTAGAAAGTACTTCCTTATGTTTTTTCTTATCTGTCTGTTCTAGATAAGCGAGAAAAGCTTGCCACTCATCAAAAATTAGGTAAAGATTATGCGAATTTTGTTCTTGCTTATCAAGTCTAGCTTCAAAACGTTGGTAGACTGTTTCAAAAAGTTCTAAGCAGTTAAAACCTCTTGCGACATGATCACTAGTCATTGAAAACATTTCTTCATCTGCTTTAAAATCCAAAAAGTAAGCTTCAGCATCTGTATCATGAAATGAAATGAGTCCTAAAAGTCTTTTCAAAAAAGTGGATTTTCCCGAACCAGACGGGCCTGCAATAATCCATGCGAAAAATCGGTTAATGTCAATAGATGCAGAGGTTGGTTGACCTCTGCTATTGACCTCGAAAATATTTTTTATCATGCTAGAAGTCCTCTTCTCTTTGAGTTTTTTGCATTAGCATCATGTCATGAGTTGACACTAAACGAACTTTGATTGCAAGAAAGGGTTCGCGCTTAACACGCTTCACAACGCTATCTGTAGAATCGTTTGACATAGTTTTTACAACTTGTCTTACTTTTGTTGCAAAGTCTTCAAGAGCTTCGTCAGAGATTTCTTTGTCAATATGAACAAAGTAAATGCCTTGTTCTGCAACTTCGACACCTTGTGTGTAACTTAGTGAAGAGATTGGTAGTTCTGTTACACCGACTTCTGTTAACCAGTTATAGAAGCTATCAAATAAAGGATTAATAGCAGTTTGACTTCTTTGTTTGTATCGATGCCAAGCTACGGAGAAAATTTCTCCATCTGTGACAAGCCACATGATTAACAAAGAACCTAATATAATTGGCACTATCCATAATAGGAACTTAATAAGCAGTGCTAGCAAAACAAAGCTAATTAAAGCTATGAAAAGCTGATAGTACCACTCTAATTCCGTGATTCTTCTTAAGAAACTTTTCATATGAAACCTCTTTTCTATTTAATAGAAATATCAGCAAGCTCAGTGACTAGAGCCAAACCGATTGGCTGTTTCAATTTGTCAAGTACAAATGACAAATCATACTTGCTAAGTACGATGTTAGCATCGATTAAATTATCTAAGTTTTCACTTTGATAGTTTTTCAACTTGACTTTGAACGTTGGACAGTAGTCCTCTTGTCCAATACTGGCAAATGTCTCGTAGAGTTTCTTATCTACGCAAGTTAGAGATGCCCAAGAACGTTGATTTTCTTGACCTTCGTTCATGATGCCATCGTTTTTGTCAACTACTTTAATAGCTGAAGGTACATTAACAGAAGTTGCTAAATCATCTAAAAATGCTTTTGAGTTGTTGCGGTTACCCACAGTTAATTTGTTTTCTTTTGGCATATGAATGCCTCCTTTTTAAAAAAATGTGCTTGGTCAGACTATCGCGAATGCTGACGAGTGATAGAGATCTCTTAACTACCATTCTATAATACCATACTTGCATAAATTTAAATGTACACATTTGTCATATTTCTCGTTGAAAAATTCATAAAATAAGTTATAATTTTGTTAAGGACAATAAAAGATAATGCAAACAATTTATAATTGAAGAAAGAGGTTTGATATGCTTGATTTTGATGAGAAACTTAGATGTTACGAACCATATATTAAGGTAACAGAAAGTTTAATTGGAGACAGGATAGTTGAAAACTATATCAAAAATAACTATGCTAGTATCATTGTAGAGCAATTTGAAGAGTATAAAAAGGATGGAATTTATAAGAGGGCAGGCGATTTTATCAAAGAAAAACTACAATCTGAATTAAAAAATCCCGATGCATTTTATAATGAGATAAAACGTGGAGAAAGTAAGGATGTTACGAACATTGTTCCTAAGTTGAAAGAATTTCCTGTTGTAAAGCGACGTCTTTCAGAGGTAGGTGCGCAATTTGATAAACGGATAGTTAATGTTAGAGACTCTTTAATACTAGGAAGAGAATTTTTATTAGGAAAAAACATATCCCGTAATTCTAATATACTCCCCTTCCTTTTATGGATTTTCGTAAATAATTATGATTATTCGAAAGTAACAAAATATGAAAGTGAGATTTTGAAAGATATCGCCCAAAAAATCAGATATAATCTGAGTGATATTGATGAAATTATTGATAATGATTTCGACATTCCCTTGCAAAATTATAAAGAGTTTATAGATATAAATAATTTTAAAAAAGATGTGGATCCTTTGGATTTATATATTAAATTAAACTATCCTGAGATTATTAAAGATGAGTTTGAGGTACAGAAAAAAAATAAGATAGAGAAAGAAAGGAGAAAAAAATATACTAGGGTAGAATTTATTGAAGATCATGTAGTGGAACATTACAACTCAAAAGGTACTTTGTACTATAGCCTTTCGACGGGTAGGAGAAAGATGGATGAAGAGTTATTAGAAAAATTTAGAAAATTTTCTATACTGCATGACAGTGAGTCAACTCATTACAAAAATATAGAGAATTTTAAGTATGTCAGATTAGCGTTAGGACTAGGAGCAATTTCTTTGGAGGTTCCAATTTTAATACATGATATTACTAAAGCAGTCGAACAAACTAACTTGCAAGCATTATCCGGAAAACAATATCTAGAAGTTTTATCGGATAATTTAGAAAAAGTTGCAGAAGAGTTATATGAAGAATATCAATGGCATGAAGAACAAAATCGTATTGAACAGTACTATTCTGATAATTTAAAAATTAAGTAATATTAAAACCCAACCAAAATTTATTTTGGCTGGGTTTATTTGATATTCTTTACAATTTCATTAAATGAAGATATAATTTTTCCTTGCTTATCTTTGGGTAATTTTGTTAAGTTTTCAAAAAGTATTTCTGAAGAATCTTCTCGATCTGATTCATATGATTGTAGGTCAAAAAACTCCTCTACTGTTATGTTTAGGGCTTTGATTACCGATTCAAGTGTCTTTATCTTAAAATCGTACTTCATGTTCTCTATATTTTGAATCGCTTTGACACCTAACCCAGCGATTTCGGACAATTTTTCTTGACTTAATCCCTGCTCTTTTCTGCATTCACGTATGCGAAATGCGATATGCTTTTGTAATTTATTATATTCCATACTATCTACCATTTTACTATCTGTTTTCTTTAAAAATAAGTATAATAAACTATCCAAAAACGAGAAAAGTGTGGTAAAATAGTACTATATTTTAATAAAATGCATTGGGCATTGTACAAAGGAGTTTATAAATGTCAAAAACTACGGAAAATAGTCATGGTACTGCTAAAAAATTGTATACAGGTGCGGTTATTTCTGCAGTCGCAACTGGTCTTGTCGGCACAATCGGTACTGCTCAAGCAGATACAGTAGAGTTTCCATTGCCTACAACTGCTAAAACTGAGCCTGCATTGGTAGAGAAAGAAGTGCCTAAGAAAGTAGAAGTGAAAACTCCTACAAAGGAAGAAGTCGCTGAACTTGGTGCTACTGCTAAACAAACCCAAGAAGATGCCGATAAGGCACAAGGTGTTTTGAATCAAGCTAATGAAGCATCTGATAAGGCAGAAAAGAAAGTCGCTGACTTGAAACAAGATGTCGCAGATGCTCAAAAGACTGCTGACAAAGCAACTCCTGAAGCTATCAAAGATGCTGAAAAGAAAGTGGAAACTGCAAAAGCAAACGTTCCTACCAAAGAACAAGCGGTATCAACTGCGCAAGCTGAAAAAGACGATGCAGATCGTAATGTTGCAGTGCAAGGTAAGACTATCGGCACAAAACAAGCAGAAGTGACTCAAGCGCAAAATGGTGTCACTGATGCTAAAGCAGAAGTAGAAAACGCACAAAAGGCTCTTAATGGCGAAGGTATTGCTGACGCTAAAGCTAAACAAGACGAAGCTATCAAAGAAGAAGCTACAAGCAAACAAGCTCAAGAAATGGCACAAAAGGTTCTTGATGAAGTTAAAGCACAAAACCAAGACCACGCTACACAAGTCAAACAAGCAGAGCAAACGGTTAAATCTGCTCAAGCAACCCTTGAAGCAAAATCTCAAGAAAAAGAAACTGCCAAACAAATGCAGATGTAGCAAACACGGCTTATAACAAAGCGGTATCCACCCTCAACGCACTTCAAAAAGATACTAAAGCAACCATCACTCTTGCCCCAGACTTTATTAAGGCTGTGAAAGATGAAATGGCACTCAACAAAGAGATTCGTACAGTAGGTCAAAATTTGACTAAAGAGTATATCAATACTAAGTCTGATGAAATCTACGACCGTATCGTAAATTCACAACTCCAAAACCGCACCCTCAACAAGTACACACCATCATCCAAAGACCAAGCAGATGAAACTCGCTACGACATCAATAACTTACCTAAAGAAGTCACAGATGAACTTAATTATTTCGTAGCTGACCTCATCAACCAAATGCGTCGTCAACTTGGACTTCCAGACATGGTTCTTTCAAATACATCTCTTGAATTTGCACAAAAAGTAGCTAAAGAGTATGTCAAAGCAAACTTCTCTAAAGCAATGCAAGATGAATACCGTGCTAAAGGTGGCGCAGGGCACTACGCTAAAGGTATTTACAAGGTTGCTAAAGAGTATGGTTTGAATAGCACCTACACAGAAGAAACAATTAAAGAGTACGCTGAAAAAGGTTTGCAACCTTACGAAAACGCACTTACAACTTATGTTTACCATAATTTTGATGATGAAGATGGTGTGTTCCGTAAAACTCTTGGAGAAATGAAAGAGAAATTGTACGATGACCTTATCGAACTAATTTCTCACAAGAACGACTACCTCCACACACAGGGTATCCTCCAATTTGACTACGCAAACGAAACTGTGTACTTCGGTGGTGTAGCGCAAAGTAAGACGGACGAGTTTTATACAACTCACTTCCTCACAAGCATCCGTACCACTAACGTAGACGGCTCAAAATGGGACAAAACTCCTATTGTGAACCCACTTAGCGACACGAACAAAGAGCAAGAACTTGCCAAAGCTCGTCAAACTCTAGCTGATGCTATGACTGCTCGTAAAGACGCTCAAGCTCAACTTGAAGCAACAAGCAAAGCGGTATCAGATGCCCAAACTGCTCTTACAAACGCTCAAGCTACTTTGTCTGCCTTGAACAATGGGGAAAACCCACTTGCAAACGCACAAAAAGCTTTTGATGAAGCGAAAGCTCGTCATGATAAAGCAGTTGTGACGCTTGCCAACGCTAATGCTCTTGTCAATAACTTGACTGCTTCAAAAGCTACAAAAGAGGAAACTCTTAAACAAGCACAAGCAACTCTTGAAGACGCTGAGAAAGCTCTTCAAACTGCACAAGACGCTCTTAAAGCAGAAGAAGACAAAATGAAAGAGCTTGAAGCAGTTGCTTCAAACAAAGCCCAAGCGGTATCTACTGCTAAGAAAGCACTTCAAGATGCTCAAAACCAAGTTAAACAAGCAGAGAAAGAACTTGCAGACCTTAAAGGTGCAAAAGCTCGCTTGAATGAAGTGAAAGCAGAACTTGAACAAGCTGAAACTGAACTTAAAGAAGCTTACAAAGAACAAAACAAAGCCAAAGTAGACTACGAAGTTAAGAGCCTTGCAGCAGACCAAGCGAAGACTGCTTATGAAACTGCCAAAGCGAAGTTTGAAGAAGCAGAAACAAAACGCTTGGTAGCTCTTGCAGATGCCAAACGTAAAGAGCTTGAAAAAGCGGGTTATAAACCAGTGCCAGTTGTAGATGCTAAAGGAAATGTGGTTGATTACAAAGCAGAGAAAGTAACGGTAGGAACTAAAGGCGATAAAACATATCAAGCGCCTGCACAAGCTACCAATACAAAAGCAGAATCTAAAAAACAACTTCCAAATACAGGAACAAAGGAATCGAATCTCCTCGCATTGCTTGGAGCAAGTATTGGACTACTAGCTTTAGCAGGAAAACGAAAATATAATAGATAAAAAGAAAGAGAGTGTTGGCTCTCTTTTCTCTATTACAGTTCAGTTATATATAAATTTTATATGGTGTGAACTTTTTGGTAAGATCTAGCTCAATTCGTGTATTTTTAGGGTAAAATTCACACCATTCAAATGAAATTTATTAAAATTTAATGAAATTCTATTTTCTGAAAAAGTGGGAAAACATTGATTTTAAGCATTTACTGAAGGTTATTCAAATCATAGTTTTTCCAACCAGGTCTTAAGAAAGCTCGTAAAGCATCACAATTCTCAAAACGTTAATCAATACGATTATATCAACGTTTCAAAGCACTCAAGAGTTTACCTCATGGGTGCTTTTTTCGTCTTTTTTAGAAAAGTTTACCTCAAAGTTCACCTTATTTTCACCTTATTGATTTAGAGATTCTAAAGCTAATGCACCAACTGCAATAGGAACTACATTCGAAGTATTGACATAAATCTGAGTTGTACCTGTATCGCTATGTGTTAGTGCTTTATAGATTCCATAGTTTAATCCAGTTTTAGCCATTCTATTTTTTCCTTTATTTTGTTATTTCTTGAGCACTAGCTTCTCAGCAAAAACGTTGAGTGCAGGTGCGACAGAATTTCCATTCAGCGAAGTGTCAGATAAGAAAATAAGATTAACTGCTTCAACAAGAGCATCTTCTGGAAAGACTGTTGTAGAAGCCGGTGTAATAACGTGGAAGGCACCATGAGTTTCACTATTTAAAATATGTCTTTGGTACTTTCCTTCCTTACCAAAGACATAACGTGGTGCATTTCCCAATTTTTCTTAGTAATTTGAGCCGATAAATTCTGGTTTCATTTTTAAAGTTTCTGGGATCATAAGTTGTTTCCTTTCTGATTGTAAAATAAAAAGAGTTAAGCTGGTAGCTTCACTCTTGAGTAGTAGTGAGTAGAGAGTTTACGTTTAAATATTTCTAGTATAGAATTCCACTTCAGCATGAGAAAATCCTGTAACAAGTGATTTATTTGCTAAAGACTCTAAGTTATTCAAAGCTTGAGTGTATAGCTGTGCGGTTAGCTTTTCAGATGAACTGAATATTTTATATGTAAATGTGTAATTATCGTAAAGTCGTTTACATTGTAGTGCGAAAAAAGTTGGTCATAGTTTTCTCCTTTATTATAAAAGTAAAAAAGCTACCAAGAAAAAGAAGACTTAGTAGCTTAAGAGTAAGTCTATCTAGATAGATAGACAGCAGTAAAGAAAAGTTATTTGGTTGAAGGATCCCTCCTTCACGGTGGCAACGTTGAGCAAGATGCATTGCATGAATTACCATCGCTTTCCCAGCCAACCTCAATAGGTAGTCACTATCATATCCATTGGGTTATCTTATGCCTTTTGGCGAAGCCGGTTCACTTTACTATTCGGAAAAGTGCGAAAGTCCGAAATGCGTGGAAGCCCACAAAAATGTTTTATATCTTCACTTCAACCATCAACAAACTTGACTTTTCTTATCAAAACAATTACAATAGAGGTACGAAGTTTAGTGTAGTTTGATAGTCAGTCCTCTGGTTGTCAGACGCACTTTTTATTTAGTTGTCAATGATCGTAATGCCGAAAGTTTGGTGTTATTATTTTTAAAACCGATATAACTATCAGCTATATTTAGATTATATAACCAAAGGTTATATTTGTCAGGAGATAATTTGAAAAAATAAAAAATATTTTTTAGAGGTTTAAAATGGAATTTTCGGAACGCTTAAAAGACCTTAGAAAACAAGCTGGATTAACGCAGGTTGATGTCGCAGAAAAACTGGGAATTTCGCAACCAGCTTATGCTTCATGGGAACGTGGATTAAAAAAACCAACACAAGAAAATCTGGTCAAAATTGCACAGATTTTAAATGTATCTGTAGACTATTTAGTTGGAAATTCAGAAGAAACAACTGATAAACTAGATAATATTGAATTACTTTTCCGTATGAATTCTAAGGGCTTGACTGATGAAGAAAAAGCAGTCTTTAAAAAAGAACTGATTGAGTTTATGGAAGATCGGAAGAAGGCTTTTGTTAAAGGAAAGTAATCTAATGAAAAAAATATTTATAATGATAAAAAGTAAATTTGAAGTATTTTGTATAATACAAAATTTTAAATTCGATAAGAACGACCAACACAAAAGAAATAATAGGAAAGTTGTAGCGCAAGATGCAATTTCTAAATGGTATAAAATATTAAAGAAGGATGAATTGAAATACTTTGTCAAGGTACTGAAGGAGTATAGGTATTATTCACAGACAACAGTTGGAAAAACATTTGAAATGTTGGTTGAAGATAAAAAATATGAAGAGGTAAAAAAAGTTATTGATGAAAATTCAGCTATTTTTATGCCACTGAAAAAGCATAATGATAGAACAGAAACTAGTATTGCTATGTTTACTACTTTTATGAATGTTTTAGCCATAGATAGTATGCAAACAGCTCAAGAAGATACAGTTACATGGTTTAAAAATTATAAAACATTCGAAACGCAATACTATGAAAAAGAAGATAAACTTGAACTGGAACTTGAAAATTTCAAGAAAACTGAACAAAAAATTTTTGATCTAGAAGAAAGTAAAAAAGGGAAAGAACAAGCAATAATAAAAAGTATTGACAGACAGATAGAAAAACTTTCTAAAAGTTCAGAGACGTCGTTAAGTGAAGCAAAAAAAAGCTTTGAAAAAATAAAAAATGACCATGGTCATGAAATTAAAGCAAAAAATATTTTTATTATTGACGATTTTTTGTGTAGCGGGACTTCAGTAAATAATTTTGCGAAAAAAGTTGAACCATATATTAAAGATATCAAGAAAACAATTTACTTTATATTTTTAGAAGCGACAAAAGAGGGGAAGGATATGGTTGAAAGTAGTGATCTATTTAAGGATTTTTCTCATCTAAAAATTTGCAATATATATATTTCTGAAGATTTTGAGAAAAATGTATTGAAAAGTGAATCTGAGAGAAAGAGATTTCAGCAGATAAAAATGAAACTATATAAAGAGTATAATCTTAAAGATAATTCACATTATAAACCACACACGGCTATGTCATCATTTGTTAACGCTCCTAACTCAAACTTTGCATTCTTATCGCTTAAAAAGAAAGAAAGTAAGTGGTTTTTTCCTTTTCCTAGAAATAAAAGAAGTAGGTAATAACTATGTATTATAATATTAAATATTTAAAAATACTAAGATGGCTTCGTAAAAAGTCATTTGAAGAAGTACTTTTGTTGATGAAAAAGAATTTGCGCCTTTTGGATGAGCAGATTGTATATCATTTAGATTATTTAAAAAAACAAAAAATGATAAAATTTTCAAATTATAGATATCAATTGACAATTAAAGGGATAGGTTACCTATTATATGGATGGATTATTGAATTGCTTGGAGGAAATACTAAGAAGAAGGAAGAGGATTTTACAATCGATGAAAAATTTTTTAGTAGCTATTTACCTAAACAGTAAAAAGTGGTAGAATATGGAAGACGACTAGTATTGCAGCCATTGCTGTTCTAATAGAATCTCAATTTCTAATAATAGTATTAAGGCATGCCTTAATACTATCATTTGAGATAAATCACAAATAAAGAGTAGTCGTTTTTTTTTTTATGGAAAATCAAAAATTAAAAAATTATAGAACTATTTTAGAATCTAAAGAACTCCCAGTATTTTATGACTACATTCATGTTAAAAGAACTTTTAGAATAAAACCAAGTATCGAACATTTTATGAATGATAATATTTCTAGTTACAAGGTTAAGAAAAGGATGAAATATGATAAGTATAAAAAAGAATTTGTGAGAGATTACAGAATAATTTATACTGTGAGGCCTCATCTTAGTTTTATTCAACATTGGATACTAAATAATATATTGAACAAAATCCCTGTTTCAGAACCCAGTCATGCTTTTGTGAAAGGAAAGTCGCTACTTACAAATGCTAAGGAGCATAGTATAAATGGAGACAATGGATGGTTACTACGACTTGATATAACTAATTTTTTTGAATCAATTGAATTTAATAAAGTAAAAAAAATCTTTATAGAAATGGGTTATTCAAAAGGAGCTAGTCAAGCTTTAGCAGAGTTGACTACTTACAATGGTAGGCTGCGACAAGGTTTCCCTTCGAGTCCGACACTTTCGAATATTTTTTTAAAAGATTTTGACCAAAAAATAATTAATTTTATAAAAAAGTATGAAGTTGAGAATTTAAAATACACTAGATATGCAGATGATTTGTTTTTTTCAGGGATATTAATAACTGAAAATTATCAAACGGTTATTAATTCTATAAAGCAACAAGTTGGTTATCTTTTGTCGAAAAAGAAACTTCGTATTAAAAAAGCTAAGACCAGTTTTCAAACTGGAAAGAGAAAACGTATAACGGGCTTGTATATTGAAAATGGTTCAATTCATGTCTCAAAGACGTATATAAAAGAAATTGAAAGGGAGTTGTTTTATTGCAAGAAGTTTGGAATTGCAACACACTTAAGACACTGTGATAAGTTAGACAAAATGGATTTTTATAAGTATTTTATGGGAAAATGTGCTTTTGTAAAAATGGTTGAGCCTGATATTGGTAGTGAATTAATTCGACAATTTCAAGAACTATATGACGAATAATCAAGGATTGATATAGCAACTCTAACATAGGTAGTATAAATAAGAGCGCTAGAGCAAAAAAATTGGACAATTGTCCAATTTTTCTATATAACAAACTCAACCAAATTGGTTTAGTTTTGTCGTTGATACTTAAAGGAGGTACCGTTCTTTGGATGAATTGTATGCAAGAGTAAGTAGTACAACAAAACAAGTATTATATCAGTTCATGAAAGACCAAGATATTTCTTTACTGAACTATCACTTTGACTATTATTTTCAATTCTGCGTTCAAGAAAACAATATTCAAGTGCTTCCTCATCATTTTTCGAATCATAAGATTGAAGGTCGAACAGTATTTGATGAGCTAGGGACAAGTTTTTCTTATGAGCGAGACAATCCTAAAGTGAAGCAAAATTTTACTTTGTGTCACGAGCTGGGCCATTTTATTCTCAAGCATGAAGGGTCCTATTTTGCGGAATCGGTAGATAATCAGGAAGATATCTTGGAGAGAGAGGCCAATATCTTTTCAGCCATTGTCCTTATGCCTGATATTGTTCTCTTGTCGAAAATCTATTATAGCTGTGATACTTTTCAACGAGTGCAAGATAGTCTTGAAGTTTCGAAACAGGCTTTTTACTTTCGTCTTCTAGATTTATTACGAGATCATTTTCCTAATAGAGATAATGATATTAAACTTGCTATTGATTCTTATATTATGGGTAGTAATGCTTCGATCTATCTCCTATTTCATGAGATTAAAGAGCAGATCATAGAGGAGTTCAACCAATATCAGCCGTCATTCGTCTGTCAAATCGTGAAGAAGGTTAGTGAAGTAGATTTTATTACTAGTCAAGAATTCCCAGAACTCATTCATCAAGAAAAATGGGACTTAATCAAAGAGAGTAGCCCAGATTTGAAAACATGGTTGATCTACAATAAGGGGAAAACAGTTGCCTATGTATGGAATAGTAAGAAATTATCGGATAGTGAAGCAAGAAAGAAAGCAGAATTACAATTATTACTAATGTGAGGTGAAGTTATGTATCAACCAGAAAAATTGAAAGCTCGCAGAAAAGAGCTAAAAATGACTCAAAAGGAGATAGCAGATCAATTGGGAATCAGCTATCAAGCCTATTCTGCATGGGAACGTGGAGTAAAAGAACCTTCTGAAGAAAAAGTAAGCCAGTTAGAGAAGATTCTTACAGTATCAAAAGGATACTTCACGGAGATTGAAATTGTTCGCTTGTATAATGTCCTATCAAATAAAGGACAAAATCAAGTCTTAGAATATGCCCGTGATTTAGTTCAGGAAGAGTCTAGCAAGGTTGTGTCAATTTCTGAACCACGCTATGAATATCATATTTTTGAAAGAATGTCGGCTGGTATCGCTGCTTCCGTTTATGATAATCGCAATTACGATACGGTCTACTTTAACGAAGAACTAGCTCATGATTTTGCTTCATGGGTATCAGGAGATTCAATGGAACCGAAATATCAAAATGGGTCTGTGGCTCTTATCCGTGAGACAGGGTTTGATTATGACGGAGCGGTCTATGCTGTAGTTTGCAATAGTCAGATCTATATTAAACGTGTTTACCGTGAAGAAGATGGTCTTCGCTTGGTTTCTATTAATCCAAAATACAAAGATATATTTATTTCTTATGATGAGGATCCACGGGTAGTTGGAATCATTGTTGGAAACTTTATGCCAATGGAGGGATAGCTTATAGCTATTTCGATTATTCAAGAGAGCCTAAGAGTGATATTGCATTCGTGGATATGAAATCTTTTTATGCAAGTGTAGAGTGTGTTGAAAGAGGTCTGCATCCCCTTAAAACTTCCTTGTGTGTCATGAGTAGGGCAGATAATTCAGCAGGATTGATATTAGCTTCATCACCCATGTTTAAGAAAGTATTTGGTAAATCAAATGTGGGGCGTTCATATGATTTACCCTTTGATATCAATACCAGAAGGTTCTCTTATTACAATGCTAAAAGGCAAGGTTTACGAACAGACCCTGAGTATGTCAGGTATATAGAAGAATGGGCAAAAGTCACTTTAATTGTTCCCTCTAGAATGGATGAATATATTGCAGTAAACATGAAAAATTCAGCGAATTTTTCAAGACTATGGTAGTCCAGATGATATCTATCCCTACTCTATTGATGAAGGATTTATTGATTTGACCAGTTCACTTAATTACTTTGTATCTGATAAATCAATCTCCAGAAAGCATAAGCTAGATATGATTTCAGCAAAAATCCAAAGGGATATTTGGAGGCAGACAGGAATATACTCTACAGTCGGTATGTCTAACTCTAATCCATTGCTTGCAAAACTAGCATTGGATAATGAAGTCAAGAAAACTCCTACCATGAGAGCAAATTGATCTTATGAAGATGTTGAAAATAAAGTATGGTCTATTCCAAAAATGATAGATTTCTGGGGAATCGGTAGTCGCATGGAAAAGCGACTGAATGCTTTAGGAATCTATTCGATCAGAGATTTAGCAAATACTAATCCTGACATTTTGAAGAAAGAGTTAGGAGTGGTAGGCCTGCGACTGTGGTTTCATGCCAATGGTGTTGATGAAAGTGACGTTCACAATCCCTACAAACCTAAATCAAAAGGATTAGGAAATTCGCAAGTCTTACCAAGAGACTATGTGAAGCAACGTGATATTGAAATTGTTTTGCGAGAGGTGACAGAGCAAGTGGATATTCGTTTGAGACGAGCAAGCAAGAAAACAACGGTAGTATCAATAACATTGGGTACTCTAAGCAAGAAAACAAACGTCCCATCAATGCTCAAATGAAGATAGAACCAACCAATAATACTGATATACTCACAAACTATGTATTGAAGTTATTTCATAACAAATACACTTCAGGAGCTATCCGAAGTGTAGCAGTCAACTATTCAGGATTTGTAGATGAATCTTATGGATTGATTTCACTCTTTGATGATGTTGACAAAGTAGAAAAAGAAGAAAGGCTCCAGACAGCGATTGACTCAATCAGAGATCAGTTTGGCTTCACCTTATTACTGAAAGCCAATGCGCTTGATAGTGCATCAAGAAGCATAGCTAGAAGCAAATTGATAGGAGGTCATTCAGCTGGAGGATTGGATGGACTTAAATGATTGACCGTTCATACTTACCGTTTTACTCAGCAAGAGAATATCAAGATCCAGGTATTCAAAAATGGATGGTTTTTTTCCTGTCGGAACATACTACCTCACTTGGTGAAGAACGAAATTGTATTGATTTATCAACTAATTTAAGTAAGGTTCAAAAACTCTTGCTAATTTCTCAACTCTGTGTTGGACTGAAAGATAAGTTAAATGATAATCTAAAAAATTATCATTTAACTTATCTTT
>BNJT01002587.1_pt1:75000-82890 | contig 82890 bp, 108 predicted proteins | sample 8540491 | NCBI WGS metagenome assembly BNJT01 (sample SAMD00202455, study PRJDB9452) | human saliva metagenome | host: Homo sapiens | reverse complement strand
ACTCAAAGAATATAAAAAAATAATAGAAAGAGATATTAAAAAAATAGAGTCTAGTCAAAATGTACTGACCCCAAAAAAGTTAGACAATTAATTTACCCAAAGGATTTAGTTCTGTATTGTACAGGACTAAGTCCTTTTAGTTTTACCTTAATTCGTTTGTTGTTGTAGTAATTGATATAGTCTACAATAGCTTGTTCCAATTGATTAAGTGATTTAAAGGTTTTCTCATAGCCATAAAACATTTCGGATTTTAAAATGCCAAAGAAAGATTCCATCATGCCGTTGTCTGGGCTGTTGCCCTTACGTGACATAGATGCTCGAATTCCCTTACTTTCTAGAAAACTGATGATAAGAATCGTGTTGGTATTGCCAGCCTTGATCGCTATGGAGAATCGTATTCTCGTAGTGCTTCTCTGTGAATGCCTGTTCCAACATTGTTTGTACTTGTTCTAAATTAGGCGAACAAGAAAGATTAAAAGCAATAATTTCGCTGTTGAAACCATCTAAAACGGGCGATAAATAGAGTTTCTGAGTGCTATTTGGAATGGCAAACTCAGTCACATCCGTGTAGCACTTTTCCATTGGTTTGGCTGCTTCAAATTGGCGTTGAATAAGATTATCTGCTTTCTTGCCAATCTCTCCTTGATAAGAAGAATACTTCCGTTTCCGACGAATTCGAGCACTTAAACAAAGGATCTTCATCAGACGTTGGACCTTCTTATGGTTTATTATATGACCACGATTCCTCAATTCAAGAGTTATTCGGCGATAGCCATAATTTCCTTTGTGCTCAGTAAAAATAGCTTGAATTTCAGCTTTAACATCATAATCTTTATCGCTTTGATCCAGCTGTTTTAAATGATAATAATAAGTTGAACGGGCAAGCTTTAATAATCTTTAGAAGAATCTCTAAAGCAAACTCTGTTACCAATCCTCGGACAATTTCCGTTTTTTTCTTCTTGCTCTTTTTCGTCCCTCAATCGGAGTTCTCTCAACTTTTTTTAGAACAGCATTCTCCGCTCTCAGGTATTCATTTTCTGCTTGAAGACGTTCTAACTCTGTCATCTCTTCAGGTTTCTTCTTTGACTTACGTCCCATTTTAGGTGGTCTCCCTCTTATTTTCTCAACAATAGTATACCCGTTTTTCTTGTATTGTGCCAGCCAATTCGAAAGTAATCCACTACTTGGAAGAGCATAATCCAGAGACACCCTAATTTGTGAACGACCTTCAAGAAGAACTTTATCAATGATCTCTTGTTTTTAGTTCAGGAGAATAGTAACAATTCTTTTCCTTTTTTTGACAATTTTTATCCCATAACGATCAATCAATTTAATCATGTACTGAAGATTAGAAATGTTTATCCCAAATTGATTTGAAAGCTCTCTGAAGCTCTCTCCTTTTCTTTCTTAATTCATATATTTGAATTTTATCTTCATAAGTTAATTTCATAATAAAAACACCCCAAAAAGTTAGATTTTTTTATGTCTAACTTTTGGGGTGCAGTTCAAAAACTAAACTCTTTTTTAATCTTCTTCTACCAAACGTTTTAAACTCTGCTTGAATCTCTGTATTTTCTGTAGGTTTTAAGTACATGATTCCACCATTTGTTGTTGGTGAATGAAATACAATCGCTTCTCCTGTGTTGGTTATCGCAAAGAAGTAACTATGTACATCCGGGTATTTATCCCAATTACTGTAGCGTTCTACAATTCGGTACTGAGTAGTTCCTAACCCATTATCCGAGTATTCTGCATTTATTTTTTCACTTGGCCCATCACCAAAGGTATAGAGATTATCTGGACCGACATCTCCTCCTGATATGCCCTTTTTGTAATTAGGTTGCCCAAGTCTCTCGCCCCACCCTTTTATGAAGGATTCTAATTTAGCAGACTTACTAGCATTCCAAGGAGCCTTTTGTTCTTCACTCGAAATAGCCTTGCTGCTAGTAGAAGGTTCAAATTTTTGCCAATCAAGTTGATTGAAATCTAGCATTTCGGCTTCTGTTTTTTTCCAAACTCTGTATGCAAATTTTTATTTCCAGGAACCCGAATGTCCTGTTCCTGAACTTTACTTGCTACTTGCTGGCTCGAATTCAGATGATAAAGTACTCCCCTACCTTCTCCTGTTCCAGAGGTCCAACCTAATTCTAGAATATCACCACCCTGATAGATATTCATAGAATTTCTAGCACCACCATGGCCTGCAACAAAGCCCTCTGCCAAAAGTACCGGTCTCTCATTTACTAAATAATAAAGTCCCGAAATAAAAATAACCGCCACTAGATTGCTCAACACCGATTAGCAACTCCTCGATACCATCTTGATTAAGATCCGTATACACATAGCGCATCTGATCCCCTTGAAAAACTGCATTTTCAACTGACCAACTGTTAATAGGCCGATCAGTTGCATTCAAATTTTTTTATAAAGATCTACTATTTTGTCTATATCCTTAGGTGTAGAAAGTATTTTTTTGGTAATCATCAAAAAAATCGGCTTGTAGAATTCTTTAAAAATCTTTCTTGGACGGTTCGTTAGTTGTAGACTGACTAGTAGTAGATGATAAGCTACTTTCATGACTGGAAATATCACCATTTTGATTACTACAACCAATTATAAATAAACTTAAAAAAACAGAAAAAAACGAGGCTCCTAAGACTTTTTTTATTCTCCATAACATTCTCCTTTATTGTTACACTAAATTTATACTTAAATCTCTCTTACATTATATCAAATGAAAAAGAGTTTGACATAGAATAAGAAAAAAACTAAGTGAACAATATGGGCTCTATACTATTTGTAGTGGGTAAATCCCATGTAGATAATATGGAGCCTATTTTGTTGTAGAAAACATACTAAGATTAGTAGTGAGAAAATCTCCGACGGGAGAGAGTACTCACTACTTTTTCTTTATGTTAAAGTAGAGGTGTCTTGTAAAGTCGTAGGGCTCTTTGGCGCTAGACGTCGCTTGACAAACTGGCAAGACACCTGTTTTAGGTGGAATTTGATCAAAGTATGTGGGACGCTAGACGTCGCGTATTGAAAATAAAATCACTAAAACACGGAATTATTCAAGACAAAAGAGGTAATATCATGCGTACAGTATTTGGGATTGATGTGAGTAAGGCAAGTTCTGAGGTGGCAATTTTAGTCAACGGTGAAAAAATTCATGGATACACTATGCTCAATGACGCCATTGACTTCAATCGTCTTTTGAATGACTTGAAAACTGTTCATAACCCTGAGATTATATTTGAAGCTACTGGTGTCTATTCTCGGCGTCTTCGAGCCTTTCTTGAGGAATACGGCTACGCTTATACACAGCTGAATCCTCTGGAAGCTAAGAAGCAACTGGACAGTCTGCGAGTTCGTAAAACAGACAAAATTGATGCTGAAAAGTTGGCTCATTCTCAGTTTATACTCAATCGTAAACCAACTTATGCGCAGGAAGAAGTTTATCAACACCTGCGTGATTTAAGCCGTTTCTATCAAAATCTTACAGAAGACATTGTTAGAGCTAAAAACCGTCTACACAAGGTCTTACAAGTCACCTTTCCTGAATTGGAAAATCTCTTATCTACACCAACTGGAGAGCAATATTGGAATTTAGTGATGGCTTTTCCATGCAAAGAGTTTGTATTAAACCTATCTCAAAATGAATTGTGTAAGATTATCCGTCAATCTACCTCCAAACGAATCTCTGAAAAGCGTATTGCTTACCTGACTGATAAACTTATAAAACTCGCTAAACAATCTTTTTGTGCGGTCAAGAAAATCTCCCCAATGCTTGAAGAGGTTCGTTACTATGCTCAAGAATTGCTTCGTCTTTCTGAGCACAGACAGGTTGTCTTAGACGACATGGTAGCTCTAGCTCAGCCTTTACCAGAGTATGACATCTTACGATCAATTCCTGGCATCGCAGAAACCACAGCGACATCTATCATTGGCGAATTGGGAGATATTCGTCGCTTTCAGTCTACCAATCAAATCAACGCTTTTATTGGCATTGACCTGAGACACTATGAATCTGGGAACTTTCTCGCCAAGGAACACATTACTAAGCGAGGTAATCCCTATGCCAGAAAAATCTTCTTCAAGTGCATTCATAACATCGCTTCAGCTAGGCATACCAATCCCTGCCATATCGCCGACTTTTATGAGAAACGAAAAAGACAATCGACAATAGCTTCAACCAAGCCACATGCGATTGCCTCTATACATCGTCTCATTAGAACAATGTATTACCTCATTACGCATAACAAACTTTACGATTACTCTTTGACCCAAAATCGATAAGGTCATCCATGCCGTATTATTATAACACCTTGTTTCAAAAAATACCAGATGAGGTGTTTTTAGCATGCCCTTTTATGGATCAATAAGTGGTTAAAATAAGACAGTAACCTCAGAATAGCTACTGTCTTATCTCTTTTTTTACTTAAGGACCTTGATATACTTGACAAATGGTAGAAAAGAGCCATTAAAAAAAGAGCTATAAAAGCTCTTTGAATACGGAGAATAAGGGATTCGAACCCTTGCGCCAGTTACCCGACCTAACGATTTAGCAAACCGTCCTCTTCAGCCTCTTGAGTAATTCTCCTATTAATGGGCACGAGTGGACTCGAACCACCGACCTCACGCTTATCAGGCGTGCGCTCTAACCACCTGAGCTACGCGCCCAAGTTAATAAACTTGGTATATGAACTAAAAGTTCAAAGCGGGTGACGAGAATCGAACTCGCGACAACAGCTTGGAAGGCTGTAGTTTTACCACTAAACTACACCCGCATTAATAATAGATATGGCGCGAGACGGAATCGAACCGCCGACACATGGAGCTTCAATCCATTGCTCTACCAACTGAGCTACCGAGCCAAAAATTGCGGGAGCAGGATTTGAACCTACGACCTTCGGGTTATGAGCCCGACGAGCTACCGAGCTGCTCCATCCCGCGTTAATAATAAAGGAGGATGTGGGATTCGAACCCACGCACGCTTTTACACGCCTGACGGTTTTCAAGACCGTTCCCTTCAGCCGGACTTGGGTAATCCTCCATAACATTTTATGGACCTTGTAGGACTTGAACCTACGACCACTCGGTTATGAGCCGAGAGCTCTAACCAGCTGAGCTAAAGGTCCAACAAGATCATTATAGCGGCGAAGGGGATCGAACCCCCGACCTCCCGGGTATGAACCGGACGCTCTAGCCAGCTGAGCTACACCGCCATCAATCGGGAAGACAGGATTCGAACCTGCGACACCTTGGTCCCAAACCAAGTACTCTACCAAGCTGAGCTACTTCCCGAGTTAAATAGAAAAAATGCACCCTAGAGGAGTCGAACCTCTAACCGCCTGATTCGTAGTCAGGTACTCTATCCAGTTGAGCTAAGGGTGCTCATTAATATATGCCGAGGACCGGGATCGAACCGGTACGATCGTTACCAATCGCAGGATTTTAAGTCCTGTGCGTCTGCCAGTTCCGCCACCCCGGCCTCTCTAAGCGAACGACGGGATTCGAACCCGCGACCCCCACCTTGGCAAGGTGGTGTTCTACCACTGAACTACGTTCGCATCGACCTCTTGGTTATATTAAAAAATGCCGGCTACATGACTTGAACACGCGACCCTCTGATTACAAATCAGATGCTCTACCAACTGAGCTAAGCCGGCTTATTTCTATTATGCGGGTTAAGGGACTTGAACCCCCACGCCGTTAAGCGCCAGATCCTAAATCTGGTGCGTCTGCCAATTCCGCCAAACCCGCAATGATGACCCGTACTGGGCTCGAACCAGTGACCCATTGATTAAAAGTCAATTGCTCTACCAACTGAGCTAACGAGTCTAAAATAACTTCCGTTATCTTAAACGGTCCCGACGGGAATCGAACCCGCGATCTTCGCCGTGACAGGGCGACGTGATAACCGCTACACTACGGGACCTATGGGAGTTAACGGGATCGAACCGCTGACCCTCTGCTTGTAAGGCAGATGCTCTCCCAGCTGAGCTAAACTCCCTTTAGCTAAGCGACTTCCTTATCTCACAGGGGGCAACCCCCAACTACTTCCGGCGTTCTAGGGCTTAACTGCTGTGTTCGGCATGGGTACAGGTGTATCTCCTAGGCTATCGTCACTTAACTTTGAGTAATACATACTCAAAATTGAATATCTTTCAAATTTCACTTAAAAACATAATCACGCTTCGTATTCTCAGTTACTTTGGATAAGTCCTCGAGCTATTAGTATTAGTCCGCTACATGTGTCGCCACACTTCCACTTCTAACCTATCTACCTGATCTTCTCTCAGGGCTCTTACTGATATAAAATCATGGGAAATCTCATCTTGAGGTGGGTTTCACACTTAGATGCTTTCAGCGTTTATCCCTTCCCTACATAGCTACCCAGCGATGCCTTTGGCAAGACAACTGGTACACCAGCGGTAAGTCCACTCTGGTCCTCTCGTACTAGGAGCAGATCCTCTCAAATTTCCTACGCCCGCGACGGATAGGGACCGAACTGTCTCACGACGTTCTGAACCCAGCTCGCGTGCCGCTTTAATGGGCGAACAGCCCAACCCTTGGGGACCGACTACAGCCCCAGGATGCGACGAGCCGACATCGAGTCGCCAAAACCTCCCCGTCGATGTGAACTCTTGGGGGAGATAAGCCTGTTATCCCCAGGGTAGCTTTTTATCCGTTGAGCGATGGCCCTTCCATACGGAACCACCGGATCACTAAGCCCGACTTTTCGTCCCTGCTCGAGTTGTAGCTCTCGCAGTCAAGCTCCCTTATACCTTTACACTCTGCGAATGATTTCCAACCATTCTGAGGGAACCTTTGGGCGCCTCCGTTACCTTTTTAGGAGGCGACCGCCCCAGTCAAACTGCCCGTCAGACACTGTCTCCGATAGGGATCACCTATCTGGGTTAGAGTGGCCATAACACAAGGGTAGTATCCCAACAACGTCTCCTTCGAAACTGGCGTCCCGATCTCTTAGACTCCTACCTATCCTGTACATGTGGTACAGACACTCAATATCAAACTGCAGTAAAGCTCCATGGGGTCTTTCCGTCCTGTCGCGGGTAACCTGCATCTTCACAGGTACTAAAATTTCACCGAGTCTCTCGTTGAGACAGTGCCCAAATCATTACGCCTTTCGTGCGGGTCGGAACTTACCCGACAAGGAATTTCGCTACCTTAGGACCGTTATAGTTACGGCCGCCGTTTACTGGGGCTTCAATTCATACCTTCGCTTGCGCTAAGCACTCCTCTTAACCTTCCAGCACCGGGCAGGCGTCACCCCCTATACATCATCTTACGATTTAGCAGAGAGCTGTGTTTTTGATAAACAGTTGCTTGGGCCTATTCACTGCGGCTGACTTAAAGTCAGCACCCCTTCTCCCGAAGTTACGGGGTCATTTTGCCGAGTTCCTTAACGAGAGTTCTCTCGCTCACCTGAGGCTACTCGCCTCGACTACCTGTGTCGGTTTGCGGTACGGGTAGAGTATGTTTAAACGCTAGAAGCTTTTCTTGGCAGTGTGACGTCACTAACTTCGCTACTAAACTTCGCTCCCCATCACAGCTCAATGTTATAGAACTAAGCATTTAACTCAATTCACACCTCACTGCTTAGACAGACACTTCCAATCGTCTGCTTTAGTTAGCCTACTGCGTCCCTCCATCACTACATACTCTAGTACAGGAATATCAACCTGTTGTCCATCGGATACACCTTTCGGTCTCTCCTTAGGTCCCTGACTAACCCAGGGCGGACGAGCCTTCCCCTGGAAACCTTAGTCTTACGGTGGACAGGATTCTCACCTGTCTTTCGCTACTCATACCGGCATTCTCACTTCTATGCGTTCCAGCACTCCTCACGGTACACCTTCTTCACAC
>BNJT01002587.1_pt1:0-70000 | contig 82890 bp, 108 predicted proteins | sample 8540491 | NCBI WGS metagenome assembly BNJT01 (sample SAMD00202455, study PRJDB9452) | human saliva metagenome | host: Homo sapiens | reverse complement strand
CGCACAGGCTAGACTTGCTTTTTTAAGTGCCATAACGCCTCCATCTTACCTATTATAACAAGAATCCTCTGCTTTGACAAGCTTAATTGTTTTTTTGTATTCTTAAATCTTTCTACTTAAATATAGTTTCTTTCAATTTCGCACTGTAATATATAGAAATTGAAAAAGCCCAGGAGTCATCCTAGGCTTTATGATACTTATTTACCAAGGTAGTATTCAGAAACTACGTTCAATTTTTTTCGTCGAATTCGAATACCAATGGTGGGAAGTTAGGGATTTCCACGTCCATGATTTCGTCATCTGACAAACCTTTGATGTGTTTTTACAAGAGCACGGATTGAGTTGCCGTGTGCTCCTACGAATACGTTTTTTTGCCATCTTTAAGAGCTGGAGCGATTTTATCTTCCCAGAATGGAAGGGCACGTTCCAAAGTCACTTTCAAGTTTTCAGCATCTGGGATAACTGAGTCATCAAGTGAAGCGTAACGACGGTCAGTGTGAGCTGAGTGCTCATCATCACGGTCCATGTTTGGAGGCAATACATCGTATGAACGACGCCAGATGTGAACTTGCTCATCACCAAATTGTTCAGCTGCTTCAGCTTTGTTTTTACCAGTCAAACCACCGTAGTGACGTTCGTTCAAGCGCCATGATTTTTTTCAACTGGAACCCACAATTGGTCAGCTGCTTCAAGAGCCAAGTTAGTTGTTTTGATCGCACGTTTCAATACTGAAGTGTAAGCTTGGTCAAATTCGATACCAGCTTCTTTGATCAATTTACCAGCGTCAATCGCTTGTTGTGTTCCTTTTTCAGACAAATCAACATCAGCCCAACCAGTGAAAAGGTTAGCTTTGTTCCATTCAGACTCACCGTGGCGAGCAAAAACCAATTTTACCATTTGATGGATACTCCTTTTATTTTCCGAGGTTTCCCTCGTTTATCTATTCTATTTTACACAATTTTTTTTCACAAAAAAGCTAGTCAAAATCGATTAAAAAGAGAAGAGGTGAGTGCCCTTCTCTCAATAACCAACTATTCTTGAACTTGAAATTGTTTCAAGCTTGTCAAGAATAGAGCATCACTCGATGACAATGACAATGCCACCAATCCAGCCTAAAAAAATGGAATCAAGCCTACTACAGAACCTACGATTAACAAAACAGATGATGCTATTGACATGCGCTTATCATCTTTATAATAGATTAGAGAGAGAATTCCAAGAATGAGAGTTGCGATTTTTACTAAGGTAAAAAAACAATGAAAATGATCGCCAAAAAGTACTCCTGCAAAAATCTTCATTTTCAAAAAAATAGATGCAATCATTAATATAACGACAGGCAAAATTGCCAAGAGCGAGCCCATGATAGTCCCAATAATTCCAGCAATTTGTGCTAGTGTTTTTGTCTTCATAAATGTCTCCTTAAAATGATAATAATTGTTATTCTACCATATTTTATGTTAAATTCAAAGTTCTTCCAAGTAGACCACAATATCATCAGCGACACTTTATTTTCCTTTAGTCATATATTCATTTTTTTATATGTGTTTCCAGAACAAAAAAATCCCTAAGTCCTTTTTAGACCTAGGGATAACACTACTTATTAAAAAGTAATACTGCAGCTTATTTGGTAAAGATAGACTGGCGGAAGTCATCTGTTGTACGAAGATAAGCATTATAAATCTTTTTCTTCAGTAAGTTAACCCAGCTAGCTTCGACGCGGCTTGTAGCATTGTCAATATTACGAACATCCTCTGCTGTCGCCTCATCCATTAGCCTTTGCATATCTTTATAAGATCGAATAGTTACTTGCTTCGTACTATTTGGGTTTCTGAGTTCATATTCAATGGTGATCGGCTTCAATTTTGTCAATTTGTCAATCCGCTCTTGGTACATGGCCTTCTTAAAGGCTGCCCAAGTGTCATACTCACCTTTAAATACATTTTCCAAAACCTTCTGGTCTGTCACTAGACCAACATCTCTTCCGAGCCATCCATCCCAAGTTGTACTGCCCTCTTTCAGAGCTTCTTCTGACAACTTACCAGATACATATGGGACAAATCCTTCATGATAGCCCTTAGCTGCCAGCAACTCATAGGCTGTACGACGGAACATGACATCACCTGGCGCACCAGTTGGATTGCTAAGCGCTGAATAAATTGGAGAGAATAGACTGAGACTGAGATAACCATTTCGTGCATACTTGCCACTATCCTTGTTTTCTCGTCGAGTGATGACATCATTGTCAATCAAGGATTCAAAGGTTTTTAGTTTCTTAATCTCTTCAGCAGTGAAGGTCCGTGTTTGGTTACCAGCATGGGTTTGTTTGCCATACTTATCAGTAATGTAGTAGTTTTCCATTTTTCTAAACCACTTCATCTTGGCTTCATCTGTCTGCTTCAGGATAGAGCTTGCTTCTAGGTAATCCAGCGTATAAATCATATCAAACATACCATGAACATAGTCTTTTAGATCTGCTGCATTCTGAACACGCTCTTTAAAGTTATAAGTGTGGAGACGAGTCTTCGAATCCTTATCAACCTTGAATAAAGTATTGAGAGTAATTGTCGCTTCGTCTGGGCTAGGTGTAGATTGCAAAAGACCACGAGCATAAAGTTCTGCCCCTAGACCTTCGCGACGACCAAAGCCCTCAAAATAGATGGCCCCATCAGAATTGTGTGTCATCTCGTGTGTATAAACAGAGTTTCCGTAATCTTCTAACAGACGAGCATTGTCAAAATGGGTCACACTTCCTGTTGCGTAAGCATTATAGCCCTTGCTTGGATACCACTTACCAGCCGGTCCAAAGAATTCCTGCATTGCAGTGGACTGCTTGTCATTTGGTTGAGTCCAATATCTTTGACCATTCTTATCTTTGAGAGCAAAACCATCATAAACCAAGACCGAACGGAAGAGTTTATCTTTACTTTCATCACTTAAAATCTTGTACCAGAAATCGTAATGGTCTCTCTGCCATTCAGCTGACTTTCTCACTCGATCTTCAACATAGCTAGCAAGTTCAGCATCTGTACGGACCTTCCCATCAACAATATCTCGGTAACGATCATAAGCTCCCATAGAGATGGTAGACATATTGGAAATGATGTAGACACCCTTTTCAGTCATGGTCAAAAGCGGTAGCAACATGCCCTTATGTTCCCAATTGTCTGATGTAATCTTATCATAAACTCCGACAGAATACTTGCTCTTATCATTCGCATTGTCTTGGAGCGCCTTAGCTTCTGCAATGTCCGACTTGGCCTCGATAATATAGGCTTTTGTATTATCCTTGAGCCATTCATTATTGGTCTTATACGGCAAAAAGAGATTACGATAACTTTCAAGATAATTGAATAAACCTCGCTTACCAGTTGCCTCAGACAAGGAAGTATCATAAGTTTGATAAGTATTTTTGGCTTTGAGATTTTTCAAAACCAGAGCGACCTAAGGCAATGATCGTGTCTAGTGTCGACGCATCGTTATTACCAAAGAAATCAAACTTATAGGCAGATAAATCTTTAACATTGATGGTGTCATAATTGATGTTATACCAACGATTTAGGTAGGTTAAACCGACTAGCAAGGCTTCTTTATTATCGGTGATTTTCTTAGCGATATAATCAGCTACTACAGTTCCCTCGGTATTGATGGACTTGTCCATAGCCAGAACCTTTCGTAACTCCACAGATAAGTTAGCCTTGACTTGATCAAAGGCTTTATCCAAATAAAGATCATCCAGAGATGTTTCTGCATTTATACCTAAGACCGTTCTCACGGCAGCTGAATCTAAAACCACCTTATTCAGCTCTGGTAAAACTTTGGTGAGAATCTTGCTGTAGTCAGATAGGAAGGCTTCCGGAGTATAGAGAAGATTCAAGTCCTTGATGGTATATTCTGCTATAGCCTTATTTTTAAAGTCTCCCTTATAGGTAACTTCTAGATACTGAATGGTATTGTCTTCGTAATGAAGCATGAGACGATTGATGCCTGTCTTATTTCCATGAATATCCGTGATGATCTGCTGATCTTTCATCGGAACTACATCAAGCAAATAGCTGGTGTTGAGCTTATGATCCTCTGCTAGTTTGTTAGCATACGCTACGATTGTTTCCTTATTATAGAATGGCAGAAGTTTTTCCATGTTTAAGTAAGCTATAGCACGGTTACTGCCTACTTTCTTCGCCTTACTATAATCTACTGCATAGAGGTTCAGATTGGTGTCGTCCAGGCTTGTCGTGATTCCAAACTCTCCTAGTTTGTCTTGGGCTTCTTCAAGACTAAGCTTAGAGCTAGCAAATGGATCTTCTGCTAGTGTTTCAATTCCTTCGACTGCATAGGCATTGGTGATACGGTCATTTTTTTATAACCTTGATCACCAGAGATGCTATAGACTCTTGATCCACTAACATTACTCAAGACGTTGTCAATCAAACCATTGTAGTAATTTGAACCAACTACTCCACCAATTTGACCATTCTTGGTTGAGTTCTGAATTTTCCCTGATGCATAGGAATTAGTGATACGAGCATTGGCTTCTAATCTTCCGACTAAACCACCAAAGCGTTGCTCATTAGTCTTAGCACTCGCTAAAATAGTAACATCTGCTCTACTTTGTGTCAGTAGGGAACCATTTCCTTTCAGATTTGCGACTAATCCTCCGGCATTATAGGCCTTGCTTTGCTTATCGTTAGTCTGGATAGTACCTGTAAAGGAACTATTTGTGATTTGCGTGTTAGTTGCAACAACCACTAGCCCTGCAACTTGACTTGCATTCCCTACCACGGCAACTCGTCCTTGAGCAGAGACATCTTGAATGTGAGCATTTTCTGCAGAACGGGCCAAGCTTGCAGAATCATAAGTCCCAACAATATTGACATCCTTCAAATCGATATTTGTAATCCTTGCACCACTCTTGAGATTCTCAAACAAAGGCTTGGCTAGGTTGTAAATAGCATACTGTTTACCATTATGACTACCTGTAAGGCTACCTGTAAAGTTGTTTCGTAAATAAACATAATCGCTTGCTGCCAAGCTTACTTCACTAGCATCTAAATCAGCTCCTAGTACATAGTTGCCTGCCATGTTGCTCTTCATTGCTTCTAACAGACTTGCAAAAACTAGTATAGACACCTTGCTGATTTGAATGAGACTTGCTGATGTAGAAGTCATATCCTGGTTTATAACCTGTTTCACTTTCTTGCACAAGATCAAGCAGAGATACAGTAACCTTATAAACTTCCCTACCATCTTTAGTACTTTCGGCAATACTCTGAACCGGCAGGAGCATTTCTTTCGAATCAGCAGACTTAACTTTGACAAAGTAATTTGACAAATCGCTTGGAACTGCGTTCATAGAAATCAAGCGTTTATACTGATCATTTTTCCTTGCTGTAGAATTCAACCGCCTCTACATTTCGGATAGAAATTTTCTTATACTCGAGTTCAAATTGACGACTGTCCTTTTCAAAGTCTGTAACCTGGCCTTGATCTAATTCATAGGTCAATTTTGTCTTCAAAGTATAATTTGTATAATGATCCAAATCACCAATCTTGAGACTGCCTGCAAAATTCGTAATCGGAAGTGAGCGTACAAGCTGGTCACCTTCATATAATTCTGCTGTAGCTGTACGTAATGATTGAGTTTCATCAGTCAGGTTGTACTGAACCGTAACAGAACGATCTTCTGGATTTTCTGTAAGACTGAGGATACTTAGATTTGGTCTAACTTTTGCAACTCCATTTAGAGCCGTTCTGGCTGCTGTCAAGTTCGCCAAGGCTTGATCAACTTGAACTTGGCTAGCTAGTCGATTTGCTAAAACTGTTTCTGCATTTGCAAATTCTCTTGTAAAGTTTGTTTTCTTATCTGTGTCAGAATTTTTTTGTATTTGAAGCTATCCTGGATAGCTTGACTTTCTCGGTATTCTGTTTGTAAAGCTACCTTAGTGACATCTGGACCCTGTAATTGCTCTTTCGCATTTTCAATGCTTGCAACTACTTGGTTTACTTGCTCTTGACTAGCTTCTGACTGTGTCAATAACTCTTGACCTATAAGGAGTGCCGAGTCGTAACTAGTTTGGCGAGTTGAGATATCGTTAAAAATAACGTGCCTGTGATTTAACTTGCTCTGCTTCTGACAATAGATTGTAGAGTGGAATTAAATCAAATTCATCCAATGCTTCAACCTTTGGAGCATCATTTGGAATCATAAACGGACTTGCTGTTCCCACCTTAACAATCTGAGTCGCTGGGGGCAAGGTTTCTTCATTAGACAATTCTTGACGATCCAATTCTTGGTTATTTGAATAATAGACCCTAGTTTTGATTGTACGCTGGCCTTCCACTCCAGGAATACTTATAATACGTGAATCCTTGACCAACTCATCAGTATACTGCTCCTCAATCTTAAAGGCTACTTTTTCAACTCGCGTTTCATCTACATAGCTAAGCTCTAACTCAGGAAGTTCAAAAACTTGGTGTAGGCTCTGCACCTGCTGTGCCGACTGGTTCTGTATACTCTGGTAATTCATGAACCAGGGGCTGGTGCGTCACCCTACTGTGCCGACTGATTCTGTATATTCTGGGACTTCATGAACCAGGGCTGGATTGTCGCCTGCTGTGCCGACTAGGTCTGTATATTCTGGGACTTCGTGAACAGGAGCGGGTTCATCACCAGCTGTGCCGACTGGTTCTGTATATTCTGGGACTTCGTGAACAGGAGCGGGTTCGTCGCCAGATGTACCGACTGATTCTGTATATTCTGGAATATCATGAACTGGAGCTGGTGCGTCACCCACTGTGCCGACTGGTTCTGTGTACTCGGGAACGTCATGAACGGGGGCTAGGTCGTCGCCTGCTGTGCCGACTGAATCTGTGTAGTCTGGCAATTCATGAACTGGAGCTGGTGCGTCACCTGCTGTGCCCAATGAATCTGTATATTCTGGGACTTCATGAACTGGGGTTGAATCTTCACCTGCTGTGCCCAATGAATCTGTATATTCCGGAACTTCGTGAACTGGAGCTGGTGCGTCACCAACTGTGCCGACTGAATCTGTGTAGTCTGGTAATTCATGAACTGGGGCTGGTGCGTCACCCACTGTGCCGACTGTTTCTGTATATTCTGGGACTTCATGAACTGGAGCTGTTGCGTCACCTATTGTGCCGACTGGAGCTGTATATTCTGGGACTTCGTGAACGAGAGCGGGTTCGTCGCCAGATGTACCGACTGGGTCTGTATATTCTGGGACTTCGTGAACTGGGGTGGGTGCGTCACCAGCTGTACCTACTGGTTCTGTGTACTCGGGAAATTCATGAACTGGTGTTGAATCTTCACCAGCTGTGCCGACTGATTCTGTATACTCTGGTAATTCATAAACTGGGACTGGATCGTCGCCTGCTGTGCCTACTGAATCTGTATACTCTGGTAATTCGTGAACCAGAGCTGGATCTTCACCGGCTGTGCCCAACGAATCTGTATACTCTGGCAATTCGTGAACCAGAGCTGAGTCTTCACCAGCTGTGCCTACAGGATCTGTATATTCTGGAATATCATGAACTGGAGCTGGATCTTCACCGGCTATGCCCAATGAATCTGTATATTCCGGAACTTCGTGAACTGGAGCTGGAGCTTCACCAACTGTGCCGACTGAATCTGTGTAGTCTGGTAATTCATGAACTGGGGCTGGTGCGTCACCCACTGTGCCGACTGGGTCTGTATATTCTGGGACTTCATGAACTGGAGCTGGTGCGTCACCCACTGTGCCGACTGAATCTGTGTAGTCTGGTAATTCATGAACTGGGGCTGGTGCGTCACCCACTGTGCCAACTGGGTCTGTATATTCTGGGACTTCATGAACTGGAGCTGGTGCGTCACCCACTGTGCCGACTGGGTCTGTATATTCTGGGACTTCATGAACTGGAGCTGGTGCGTCACCCATTGTGCCGACTGGGTCTGTATATTCTGGGACTTCGTGAACGAGAGCGGGTTCTTCGCCAGATGTACCGACTGGGTCTGTATATTCTGGGACTTCGTGAACGAGAGCGGGTTCTTCGCCAGATGTACCGACTGGGTCTGTATATTCTGGGACTTCGTGAACTGGGGTGGGTGCGTCACCAGCTGTACCGACTGGATCTGTATACTCGGGCACCTCATGAACCGGAGCTGGGGCGTCGCCAGCTGTACCGACTGATTCTGTGTACTCTGGCAAGTCGTAAACCGGAGCTGGTTCGTCACCGGCTGTGCCGACTGATTCTGTGTAGCCTGGAACGTCGTGAACGGGAGCTGGTTCGTCACCGGCTGTGCCTATAGGATCTGTGTACTCTGGTAATTCGTGAACCAGAGCTGGATCTTCACCGGCTGTGCCCAACGAATCTGTATACTCGGGGAGGTCATGAGCAGGAGCAGGATCTTCACCGGATGTACCGACTGATTCTGTATACTCTGGCAATTCATGAACGGGAGCAGGAACTTCGCCAACTGTACCTACAAGATCTGTGTATTCTAGAACTTCATGAACGGGAGCGGGCTCTGGACCTACTGTACCCACAGGAGCTGTATATTCTGGGACTTCGTGAACTGGGGCTGGATCGTCACCTGTTGTGCCTACTGGAGATGTGTACTCAGGCAATTCATGAACCGGAGCTGAGTCATCGCCTACTGTGCCTATAGGTTCTGTGTACTCAGGGAGGGCGTGAACTGGGATTGGATCGTCACCTGCTGTGCCCAATGAATCTGTATATTCTGGAAATTCATGAACTGGAACGGGAGCTTCACCAACTGTTCCGACTGAATCTGTATATTCAGATAATTCATGAACTGGGGATGAGTCATCGCCTACTGTGCCTACAGATTCTGTGTATTCTGGAAATTCATGAACTGGAACGGGAACTTCACCTGCTGTACCTACAGGATCTGTGTATTCTAGAACTTCATGAACTGGAGCTAAGTCGTCACCTGCTGTGCCTACAGGAGCTGTATACTCGGGAAGGTCATGAACTGGAGCTGGGTTGTCACCTGACGTACCTACCGAAGCTGTATATTCAGGAATTTCGTGAACTGGCGATTCTTTTAGCAATTGACTACTTTCTGCCGTGCCCATCAGAATAATCTCTGAAACAGGTTGAACTGTCACTTGATCAGACACCAACTCAGATTTTATCACCTTCTGACCAGTACTGTAGCGACGAGTAATCACTGTACGTTCCCCAGATACACCCACCTGAATGATCTTTGTTTGCCCCTTAACAAGATTATCCGAATAGCGATATTCTGTTTGATAAGGAAGCACTTGCGTTTGACTTTTCATCTTGACTAGATAATTGTAACTCAGAGCGATCAGAAATTGAGCTTCCCGACGACACTCGGTTTGCTCCATTGACAAGCTCCAGTTTTTTTCATCTGTCGACTTGTCTGAACTATCTACTTTTGATATTGCTACCGCTTTGTCATTTTCAGAACGATCCACTGATTGATTTACAGTCTTATTAGTTTTTATCCTCAGATTCTTCACCTTGCTCCCGAGAATTTTTTTCAAAATAGCCTGACTCTTCAGATAACCAATGTATTCAAAAATCTTCAATGTTCAAGGGCTGAGGTAGTTGCTCTCCTAGTCCCAAATTTAAAAAGCTGATTATAAGCAGCTAGCTCAATATTTGTAACCGCAAGCGTAGCAGGAGAAAGAAGGACAGAACCTAGTCCAGTCACCAATAAAATCGAAGATAAGTATCTTTTTCCCATTTTTTTCCCCTTAGAAATTACCAAGACCACAAGAACTAGACCTGCTGTTGCAAAGATTGCTTCCCACATACCAGAGTAGCCAGTACTTGGTAAGTTTCCTATCAATCTTCCTTCTTTTTTTCGGACGATAAACCAAGTAGTATGCATCTGTACTTTCCTCTACAAATTTTTGGAAGTTCCTTAACAATCATTCCCTTTTCAGCATCGGTCAATTCTGATTCCATAACATACTTATACTGAATCTGAACAGCTTGATTCGCCGGTAACTCTGCAGCTTCAACAGGGTGTGTACTAGGCCCAGCTACAGAACCCAAAAAGAAGCTTCCGATAGTCGCAGATATCAGACCTACTGATAACTTCCTAAAAGAAAAAAACGCTGACGCTTTTCCCCGTAAAATTGATGTTTCATCACTTAACTTTTTCCTTTATAATAAAAATATTAAATCCTTTTCTATTTTATCGAATTCCCTCAATATACAAGGATTTTGTTTGCCTCTTGAAATTATTTGACGCTACATACCGTTAACAAGAGGCTTATCAGTGGATACTGTTTATCAAGAATTCTCAACTTCCTATTAACTTCAATTTCATCCACAAGAGTTTCTATGAAAAATAATTAAAAAAATGCATGAAGAAAGGTATGGCTCATAAAATAAGATGTCCTAGAGGCACGTCCTTTTAGAAAGTACAAAAAAACCGTAAGAATTTCTTCTTACGGTTTTTTTCTAGCAAATTCACAGAATCAAAAATTCTCAGGTTTGCTGTATTAGAGTAATGGTTTACTCTTCTTCCTTGCGTTTTTTTAGCGAAGAGAAGTCCACCTGTCGCTGCTGCAAGTAGTGCTAGACCAAGTGAAGCGTTAGATTGCTCTGTACCAGTATTTGGCAATTCTTTCGCTCCAGCTTTCTTAGATGGAGTACTATCAGATGCTCTAGTTGAATTTGCTACAACAGTAACTTTAACTAGAACTTCGTCTTTAGAGCCATCTGGGTATGTAACAACAACGATTGCATCTTTGTCGCCTGGGGTTGTAGTATCTACCGGTGTCTTGTATTCGAACTTAGTTCCTTCTGGAAGGTCTCCTACGTTGCCGATTGAATCCTTAGCGTTTGGTTTATCTCCTGGTTTAACAGTTTGATCTTTCGCTACTGGTGTATTCTTATCTGCGTCTGTACGTGGATCTACTACCTTAACAGTTACTGGAACTTCATCCTTAGAGCCGTCTGGGTAAGTTACAACAACGGTTGCTGGTTTATCGCCTGTTGTTGTAGTATCTACTGGAGTCTTGTATTCGAACTTAGTTCCTTCTGGAAGATCTCCTACGTTGCCGATTGAATCCTTAGCGTTTGGTTTATCTCCTGGTTTAACAGTTTGATCTTTCGCTACTGGTGTATTCTTATCTGCGTCTGTACGTGGATCTACTACCTTAACAGTTACTGGAACTTCATCCTTAGAGCCGTCTGGGTAGGTTACAACTACTGTTGCTGATTTTTCGCCTGTTGTTGTAGTATCTACTGGAGTCTTGTATTCGAACTTAGTTCCTTCTGGAAGATCTCCTACGTTGCCAATTGAATCCTTAGCGTTTGGTTTATCTCCTGGTTTAACAGTTTGATCTTTCGCTACTGGTGTATTCTTATCTGCGTCTGTACGTGGATCAACTATAGTAACCTTAACTGGAACTTCATCCTTAGAGCCGTCTGGGTAGGTTACAACAACGGTTGCTGATTTTTCGCCTGTTGTTGTAGTATCTACTGGAGTCTTGTATTCGAACTTAGTTCCTTCTGGAAGGTCTCCTACGTTGCCGATTGAATCCTTAGCGTTTGGTTTATCTCCTGGTTTAACAGTTTGATCTTTCGCTACTGGTGTATTCTTATCTGCGTCTGTACGTGGATCTACTACCTTAACAGTTACTGGAACTTCATCCTTAGAGCCGTCTGGGTAAGTTACAACTACGGTTGCTGGTTTATCGCCTGTTGTTGTAGTATCTACTGGAGTCTTAAACTCAAATTTAGTTCCTTCTGGAAGATCTCCTACGTTGCCGATTGAATCCTTTAGCGTTTGGTTTATCTCCTGGTTTAACAGTTTGATCTTTCGCTACTGGTGTATTCTTATCTGCGTCTGTACGTGGATCTACTACCTTAACAGTTACTGGAACTTCATCCTTAGAGCCGTCTGGGTAGGTTACTACTACTGTTGCTGATTTTTTTCGCCTGTTGTTGTAGTATCTACTGGAGTCTTGTATTCGAACTTAGTTCCTTCTGGAAGATCGCCTACGTTACCGATTGATTTCTTAGCGTCTGGAGTTTCTCCCTTGTCCACTGTTTGTTCTTTAGCTGTTGGAGTGTTCTTATCCGCATCTGTACGTGGATCTACTACCTTAACAGTTACTGGAACTTCATCCTTAGAGTCGTCTGGGTAGGTTACAACTACTGTTGCTCCTTTGTCGCCTGGAGTTGTAGTGTCTACTGGTGTCTTAAACTCAAATTTAGTTCCTTCTGGAAGATCGCCTACGTTACCGATTGATTTCTTAGCGTCTGGAGTTTCTCCCTTGTCCACTGTTTGTTCTTTAGCTGTTGGAGTGTTCTTATCCGCATCTGTACGTGGATCTACTACCTTAACAGTTACTGGAACTTCATCCTTAGAGTCGTCTGGGTAGGTTACAACTACTGTTGCTGATTTTTTTCGCCTGTTGTTGTAGTATCTACTGGAGTCTTGTATTCGAACTTAGTTCCTTCTGGAAGATCTCCTACGTTACCGATTGATTTCTTAGCGTCTGGAGTTTCTCCCTTGTCCACTGTTTGTTCTTTAGCTGTTGGAGTGTTCTTATCCGCATCTGTACGTGGATCTACTACCTTAACAGTTACTGGAACTTCATCCTTAGAGTCGTCTGGGTAGGTTACTACTACTGTTGCTCCTTTGTCGCCTGGAGTTGTAGTGTCTACTGGTGTCTTAAACTCAAATTTAGTTCCTTCTGGAAGATCGCCTACGTTACCAATTGATTTCTTAGCGTCTGGAGTTTCTCCCTTGTCCACTGTTTGTTCTTTAGCTGTTGGATCGTTCTTATCCGCATCTGTACGTGGATCTACTACCTTAACAGTTACTGGAACTTCATCCTTAGAGTCGTCTGGGTAGGTTACAACTACTGTTGCTCCTTTGTCGCCTGGAGTTGTAGTGTCTACTGGTGTCTTAAACTCAAATTTAGTTCCTTCTGGAAGATCTCCTACGTTACCAATTGATTTCTTAGCGTCTGGAGTTTCTCCCTTGTCCACTGTTTGTTCTTTAGCTGTTGGATCGTTCTTATCCGCATCTGTACGTGGATCAACTACCTTAACAGTTACTGGAACTTCATCCTTAGAGTCGTCTGGATAGGTTACAACTACTGTTGCTGATTTTTTTCGCCTGTTGTTGTAGTATCTACTGGAGTCTTGTATTCGAACTTAGTTCCTTCTGGAAGATCTCCTACGTTACCGATTGATTTCTTAGCGTCTGGAGTTTCACCCTTGTCCACTGTTTGTTCTTTAGCTGTTGGATCGTTCTTATCCGCATCTGTACGTGGATCAACTACCTTAACAGTTACTGGAACTTCATCCTTAGAGTCGTCTGGGTAGGTTACAACTACTGTTGCTGATTTTTCGCCTGTTGTTGTAGTATCTACTGGAGTCTTGTATTCGAACTTAGTTCCTTCTGGAAGATCTCCTACGTTACCAATTGATTTCTTAGCGTCTGGAGTTTCTCCCTTGTTCACTGTTTGTTCTTTAGCTGTTGGGGTGTTTTCATCTGCTTGGGTTGGTGCTTTTTGTAACAGTAAATTTAAATGTTTCAGTTACAGGATTTCCATCAGCACCTTTTACTGGTTGACCATTTTTACCAAGAACAGTGATAGTTACTGCTGATTCCCCTTCAGTTGTTGGTGTGCCTGTAATTTGTTTTGTTGTTGGGTCGTAAGAAACACCATCTGGAAGACCTTCAACCTTGATAGAACCATCTGTAGGGACTTTCTCTACTGTTACAGTAACTGGTGTGATTTCTTTCCCAACTACGCCTGTTTGATCATCAATCGGAGTGATTTTTGAAGCGATTGAATTTGGATCTTTAGTGTTTGTACCATCTGTTGTTTCATCAGAATCTTTTTACACCGTCGTTATCGTCATCTTCATCCGTTACATCTGGAATTTTATCACCATCAGTATCCAACTTAAAGGTAGCCTTGACTGTATCAGTTGAGTTATCTTTGTAGGTTACTTTGACAGGCACTTCTACTTCTTCAATTGTTGTTCCTGGCTTAGCTTCAACAGTGATTTTTCCTGTGTTTTTCATCAATTGTTACTGTGTATCCTTCTGGAGCTACAAAAGTCAGATGGAATAGTGTATTTAGCACCTTCTGGAGCTGTAGTATCATTGCCATCTTTATTTGTGAACGTAGGGGTTACTGTAGAAGGTGCACCTGGTGTTACAAGTGTGTCAGCATATTTTGGAGTGTACTTGTCAGCATCTTCATCAGGAACAGCTGTAAATGAATCTAGTGCCAAAGCTGAATGAAGATCACTTGTGTCATCACCTTGGAGGAACACAGCTGATGTATAAATAGCTGCTTCTGTAAGGTCAGCTGGTACAGTGATTGGTACTGATGTAGCAGTTCCATCTGCTTTTGACATAACCGTTGTTGCTTCACCAATTGCTTTACCATCTTTAAACCAACGAATTTGGTATTCACGTGATGGCATAAGTCCACCAGTAGTGCTTTCAGCAGTATTTCCTGGTTTTGCAAAGTTATCAGCGTTATCATATACCAAGACATCGTGCATTGGTTGAGGTGCAATTAAGGCAAAGTTTGTATTTGAAATATTTACTCCCGCAAGTGATGAAGGTCCTACTGGAAGTACAGCATCTGATGTACCTTCGAACATATTTGTTTGGTAGTTATTGCTCCAGATAGCATAGTCATCAACGAGAACAGTAGTATAGACATAATCCGTATTAATGTGACGGTGTTTTTGTCCCAAAGTGCCGTTCCACTTCATAAGATGTTCATTGTCTAAATCTTCGTCTTTAACGAGCTTTCCGAATTCTTCATCAGAAATCTTTTTACCAGCAGCATTTGCCTTATCAGCACTTACACCATAAAGACCTCGGAATACGATACGGTAGTTACCATCTTTGTCAACTGGTACTACAACAGTTTCAGCGATATGTGAACCTTTACCATTCTTAGCTTCATATTCTTTGATAATTTCTGCTTGAGCTGCTTTGAAATCATCTAGTTTATAGTTTTTGTGTTCTTTTTTCCATTTATCAAAAAGACGTGTCACTTCATCGTTAACGTATGAAGCTGCTACTTTAACATTTGTGGCATTAATATCGTAGCTATCTTTTTTGTACATACGTGCATCAGAACCACTTGGGTCACGAAGGTCATACCATACACTTCCACGGATAGTACCATAGTTACCTTTTACGTGAGAATTGACCATCTGCAGAATCTCCTGTTTGACGTTCTGCCTCTGGCTTCAATAAATAATCTACTGAGTTTGGTTTTTCTTGAAGGAGTACCTGACCATTAGTAATACGGTTAATCCCTGCCGTGAAGTTCCAAGATTCATTTGTACGACTAAGACGTCCGTGGAAACCTGTACGCTGGTCACCTGACTTGATGACAGTATATTTTGTTGGATCTGGATTTTCTACCCAAGTACGGATAGAAAGCTTAGGATCTCCTGCAAGTTGAAACTCACCTGTAGCTCCTAGACGGTTTGTTACTGGTTTAGACAAGTCAAATACAAATGTTCCATCTTCTCCACTTGTTGTCTTATAAACTGGAGAAACGAAACCTTTACCAGTTACATACTGAAGGTAAACATTAACATTAGCAAGACGTTTTGCATCTTCTTGGTTATCATTACTGATTGTACCATTACGGTAGAGCCAAACTGTTCCTTCGTAACCTTGTTTTTTTGACCCTTTTTCACCTGGGCTATAGATAGCTGATTTTTTTGTGCAGCATCTTGGAGTTCAGAATCAAAAAGAGCGTGTACTAACTCCATCTGTTGTAGCACGGCGATTACGCTTGTTACTTACGCTCTCAGTTCTTACTTCAGGTTTAGCTTTGACAAGCTGATTAGCTGTTAATGTGGTTCTTGAACCATCTGCAAACGTTACAACTGCAGTAGCATCAGCATTCACTTGAACATCAACTGCTGTTGGATTTACACCTTTAATTGCTTCAATGACGCTTGAGATTTCTTCAGCAGTTAATGATGTTTCATTGGATACAGGGGTTAAACTAGGTGCTTGAATAGAGTCAGCTTCTTTTTCAGTCGCAACTACTGGTTCTTCCTTAGAATTTTTGAGTAGTTTCAGCTGGTTTTTCAACTTTTGCTTCAGCCACTGCTACTGGAGCTACTTCTACAGCTGGTGATGCATAAGTTGGGTTCTCTTTGGCTGAAATCGGCTTAGTCCCTCTGTTGTAGAGCTAGTTTCTAGTTTAGCTTCTACTGTATCTGCTTTGACTGATGGTGCTACCAAAGCAGCTCCAACTGCAAAAAAACAAGCGAACAACCGAAAAGGAAATGTTTTCCTTTTTGATCATACGCCAATTCTTCTGCTCTGCATTTTTACGATTAAAAATACATATCTATATCTCCTTTTACGTATTTTTTTTAGTATTTTATATACTACATACACTTTTTATTATAAAAATATGTACTTAATTTTTGTCAAAAAAATTCGGGAAAAAAATCATTCATAAAATATGTTGCTTTTTACTTTTTATTTTTTTACTGTGTAATTTTTATCCGGTTACTAAAAAAATAGTTCTTACAAGACTGAACAGTATCTAAAAAAATGAATTTCACCGTAGTATTTAGATAAGGTCTTAAGAGGAACTCACATTCGTTTTATACTCAATGAAAATCAAAGAGCAAACTAGGAAGCTAGCCGCAGGCTGTACTTGAGTACGGTAAGGCGACGCTGACGTGGTTTAAATTTGATTTTCGAAGAGTATTAGATCCAACGATAAGTTTTTCTTTGATACTACTCTTCCTCTTTTTTTCAGACCATTATCAATCTTTTTTTCAGTATCGAATAAAAAAAGAGAACTTGCGTCCTCTCAATATAAAGAATTATTTGACTTCAAAACCTTCTGCTACTGCGTCTGCAAAGTTTTTCTTCTACGATACTTGCACAGTGGTTACAGATGGTTTGCGTTATAACTACGTTCTGCTGTACTTGGATCGATACGACGGCAACGGTCACAAACTTCACCAGCTGCACGTTCAACTGTGAAGGCTACATCTTCAAAAGCTTACTGCGTTTTCTGGAGCTGAGCCTTCTGCGATAGTCAATTCTGAGACGATCAAGAGTTGAGCAACATTACTGTTAACCGCACCAAGAAGGGTTTGTACCACTTCATTTGGATAAACAGTCAAGTGAGCTTCAAGAGATTTACCAATTACTTTAGCATTACGCGCTTCTTCCAAGGCTTTTTGAGCTTGTCCACGGAAGTCCATGAAGGCTGCCCATGTATCTAAGATTTCCTCTTGATTCGCAAAGGTTTGAGCTTCTGGCAATTCTGACAATTGAACGAAGTCTTCAGCTTCAAACTCGAGATATGACCAGATTTCTTCCGCAGTGTGAGGAAGGATTGGTGTCAAGAGTTTGGTGATTTTCACAAGGATGTCATAGAAGACAGTTTGCATTTGACGGCGTTCCAATGATTTTGCATGACCTTCGATGTAGACAACGTCTTTGGCGAAGTCAAGGTAGAAGGCAGACAAATCAACGTTGATAAAGTTCACCAAGGCCTTGTAGATTGTCAAGAATTCGAAGTCTGCATAAGCATCACGAATGGTCTTGACAAGTTGGTTAAAAGCGGATGGTCATGTACTTATCAACTGAACGAAGCTCTTCGTAAGCAACTGCATCCTCAGCTGGATTAAAGTCAGATGTATTGGCAATCAAGAAACGAAGGGTGTTACGGATCTTACGGTAAGTTTCAGAGACTTGGCTCAAGATATCCATAGAGATACGCACGTCATTGCTTGAGTCAACACTTGTTACCCATAGACGCAAGATTTCCGCACCGAATTGTTTTTCAACATCGCTTGGAGCAATGGTATTTCCAAGAGATTTGGACATCTTCTCACCTTTACCATCCAAAGCAAAACCTTGTGACAAGATTTGTTTGTATGGTGCAACACCATGATTGGCAACAGATGTGATGAGTGATGAGTTGAACCAACCACGGTATTGGTCAGAACCTTCTAGGTAAAGATCAGCTGGGTATTTGAGTTCTGGACGATTAACCACGACTCCATTCCATGACGAACCTGAGTCAAACCAAACATCCATGATATCTGTTTCTTTCTTGAACTCACCATTTGGTGAACCTGGATGCGTAAATCCTTCTGGCAAGAGGTCTTTAGCATCACGTTCCCACCAGATGAGAGAACCATGGTCTTCAAAGAGTTTAGCTACATGCTCAATCGTTTCAGCTGTCATGATTGGCGTTCCGTCTTCAGCATAGAAGATTGGAAGTGGTACACCCCAAGCACGTTGACGAGAAATAACCCAATCACCGCGGTCACGAATCATGTTGTAAAGACGGACTTTACCCCATTCTGAGTGGAATTTCACTTTTTCAATTTCGTCCAAGATTTCTTGACGGAATTTTGATACAGAGGCAAACCATTGTGGCACTGCACGCCAGATGATTGGTTTTTTCGTACGCCAGTCAAATGGGTATGAGTGAGAGATTTCTTCTTGAGCAAGAAGCAGGTTTCCAAGTTTTTCAATGACAGTTGGGACAACCTTATCATAGAATTGGCCTTCAAACTCAGGACCAGCATTAGCCATCATGATACCGCGCTCGTCAACTGTAACCGCAACTTCAAGACCATTGGCAATACCGACATTGTAGTCGTCCTCACCAAAACCAGGGGCTGTATGGACGATACCTGTACCAGAGTCTGTTGTAACGTGATCTCCAAGGATAACCAACTCATCTACTGCAGTATCCCATGGGTGTTCTGTCACGATTTGGTTCAATTCTTGTCCACGATAAGTTGCTAAAACTTGAACATCCGACCAACCAAACTTCTCAGATAAGCTGTTCAATAATTCTGAAGCGACGACAAACTTGCGAGATTCACCTGCAGGTTGTACGACTACATAGTCAATATCCGCACCAACAGTCAAACCACGAGAAGCCGTGATGGTAAATGGAGTTGTTGTCCAGACAACAATGTAAGTATCAGTGTCTAATACACCTTTGCCATCTTTGACCTTATTGGCATAGTAAAGGGATGTTGAAACCAAATCATGGTATTCGATTTCCGCTTCAGCAAGAGCTGACTCAGATGACCATGACCAGTAAACGGGCTTAGCACCACGGTAGATATAGCCTTTATTGGCCATTTCTCCAAAGACACGAATTTGAGCTGCTTCATAGTCAGGAGTCAAAGTCACATAAGGATTTTTCCCAGTCACCAGAAACACCCAAACGTTTAAAGTCTTCACGTTGTTTATCAACTTGAGAAAGAGCGTACTCACGGCAAAGTTTCAAGTACTCAACCAAGTCCATTTCTTTGCGTTTGACACCTTGTTTTGCCAAGACCTGCTCGATTGGAAGACCATGAGTATCCCAACCTGGAATGTATGGTGCGTAGAAACCAGACATTGATTTAGAACGAACGATGATATCTTTAGAAATCTTGTTCATAGCATGTCCAACGTGGATATTTCCGTTAGCGTATGGAGGCCCATCATGCAAGGTGAAATGAGGTTTCCCTTCATTTAACTCTTGACGACGTTGGTAAAGTTTTGCTTCTTCCCATTCTTTTTTTGCCAAAGAGGCTCTTTGGTAGGGAAGGCCTGCACGCATTGGGAAGTCTGTTTTCCCAAGATTTAAAGTTTCTTTGAGTTTCATGTTATCTCCTTTATTATATAGACAAAATAAAAACCACGACTCGCTAAAAAGGACGAAAATCGTGGTACCACCTTTATTCGGAAAAAGAACTAGTCTTTCTCCCTCTTTTCCCGTAACGTGGGCAACGTCAAATCCTACTAACTTCAGACTTGATAACTTGAGAGGATAATCTTATCAACAGGGATTGTAGGGACTTCCACCATCTCCTACTCGCTAAAAAAATATGTTTGATAAGATCTTATTCCCAGATTTTATTTCTTATAAAAGATCAATAGATTCTGTCAAGGGTGTTGGTTGAGAATCTTCTTCAGTTTGTCCTGGTCCTTCATCACTTGACTTGGTTGGAGTAGCTTCTTTCTGAGATTCTACTAGTTCTCGATTTGCAGCTTCAATTCGAGCTTGGAGTTCTGCTACTTCCTCAGGTGAAAACTGACGAGTCATATCAATTGGTTCTTCCTCATGGTAAGAAGACACATCTTCACCTAAAAACTTCTGCAACAACTTCCTTAAAAAGCTTCATCACTAGTTTGTAGATAAGTAGCTGTAGGGCGCAAAATTTCTTCCCAGTCAGATGAATCTACGATAGCCAATTGACTTTCAATCGTAGATTTCAAACGTTGATGGAAGACGCGACTCTTGTTCTTCAACTCTTCTGTCTCTACCGCAACTTTCTTGGCATTATCAGTTGCTTGACGCAAAAATTTCATTAGCCTTGTACTTAGCTTCGTCGAGCAAACGATGCGCATCTTGCTCAGCCTGTTTGATGATATTTTTGAGAACGTTCATTAGCTGCTTGCTTGACGCGTTCTGCAGTATCTTGAGCAATCAATACTGACTGGCTCAAAGAATCTTTAATCTCATCAAAAATAAGACAAACGTTCTTCTAGATTTTTTTAATATGTTGCTCTTTTTTTCGTGGTTGCTACGAACAAGTGTTTCATAGTCACGAACAACAATGTCTAGAAATTCATCAACCTCTTCTGGATTAAAACCTCTAAACTTAGTACTAAAGGTTTTATCCTTAATTTCTAATGACGTAATTGGCATATTTTTTTCCTCACTTACTTAATAAAAAAACAGAATCATTCATTGTTTCTTGTTTTTTTGCTCATTTGTCACTTGTCTCTTAGGAAAAATCTTTGGTAAAAATCCGAAAGACTCTCTTCTAATTTTTTTGATATAGTCTTCAGATTCATCCTTGTACCGTATCAATTCCTCATAGTCACAAAGAATCTCATCTAAAAATTCATCAACTTGATTCTTGTCATAGCCTCTGAATTTCGTTGAAAAAAACCTTGTCCCTAATTTCAAGGGGTGTAACTGGCATATCTTCTCTCACTTACTTCGTAGGACTTGGACTGTTATTTTCTTCTTATCTCTTTTGGTTTGACCATTTTCTCTCAGAATACTAATCCTTCCAAAAACGTCTGACACTTACTAAATCACCTATTTTTGACTTGATAGTCAGCTTTTTTTCAACCAGATGGTAATTTACCTGAACATATTTTTTTGGCTAACAAATCACTGGTCTGTGATCGAGATAATTTCAAGACATTGGATAAGAAAGCATCCAATCGCAGACTTGGAAAGCAAAACTTCCTTCTCCTGATAATCATTTTTCGGCTTCTAACAGATCTTCAAAAGATTTGACTTCTAGTATGACAGGTAGTTTGGCAATCCTTTGAATCCCGTCTTGAAAGAGGGAAGTGAATTTCTGATCTACAATGATTTGCGCTCTATTTTCCGTTACCAATATATCACCAAAGAGCTTGCGATCAATACCGAGTCGATTAAGAACCGTTCCTAAAAATCTTAGCGTGAGTCAATTGCTCAAATTTGCTAGGATAGACAATCTCAAGCAATTCCATATCAAAAATCCGCTAAATTCGTCGGTATGAAATAATCTGGTGCAAGTAGCACACGACTATATTCTGTAGCTACAAAAATCATTGCTAGAAAAAAACTTGAATCCCATGATTATTTCCCAATGTCTTTAGGATAAAGACCTGATGAGGATTGATAAAGGGAGTTAAGATAGGAGCGTAGTGCTCTTCTACCTGCCTTAGCCACTCCAAGCCTTTATCAATAAAGGGAATATCCTCGACTGAGAAATGCTGATAGATGTCTCTTCTCATGCTAGTATATAAAGAAAAACGAATGAGATAGTTTCCAACAAGATGAACCAAGATGACAGCCACCCATACTGAAAAGTCAAAACCGCCAAATCTTAGAGGCAGACGACTTAAGGGGTGAAGTATCGGTCTAGCTAAACTAGACAACAAGCGACCCTACTGCTGTCTCATAGGCATTTGGAAGCCAGGATAAGAGAGCAAAAGCTACAAGTATCCAAGAATAGATATCTGTAGCATTTTGAATGAAGCGAATTAGAAATATCATTATTTCACTCTATTTCTCTTCATATCAAAGTCGAATTCTTCACTCTGAGTTCCCTCAGGCAAGCGAATATCTTCGATATTTACTACAACTCCTACTGGTGTCAAAAGGTACATAGTATTTGCAACTTTTTCTCAATTCACCAGCCAATACGTGACGTGCCCCATCTAAATAGTCTAGACAACGACGCGCTTGTACTTCAGTCATATATTGGAAATCGATCAAAATACTTTCATTACCTGCCAGTAAATCAACGATATCTGTTGCATCTTCGTAACGACGAGGATAACGAACATCAATGGTTACCTTTTCTGTACTACGATGGCTCTGCATCGCCAACTCTTGCTGACGAGCATGAAGGCGAGTAATATTTTTTTCTTTAGTATTCACTTGTGATGGTTGTGGTAGCTGTTGTGCTTGTGGAAGTTCTTCCTTGGGGGCAGACACTGATGTTAGCGTTTTTTTCAGGCTTTAACTCAGCAACGTTTTGATGCTACCTCTTCTCCATCTTCAGTGAAATAATCTATAAACTTATCAAATTTATCTTTTAATGACATGGTTATTTCCTACTTAAAAATGCTGTGCCGATTCGAACAAAAAGTTGAACCAAATTGAATCGCTTCTTTAAAGTCTCGACTCATTCCCATACTGAGTTCTGTCATCGGCATATTGGGGAGATGTTTTTTTCTTGAATGGTTTTTTTGCAATTCTTGCGTTTCTTTAAATATCTCTTGTAACTCTTGACTTGTAGCTTCAAATGGAGCTATGGTCATCAATCCAACGTACTCAATCTGATCTAATTCTGAGAGTTCTGGTAAAAGGGCTAACAATTCTTCTTTAGAAAAAAACCATGTTTGCTCTCTTCCTGGGAGATATTTACTTGCAAAAAAAGCACTTAATCTTGTGGTCCGCTCGTTTTTTTGAATTTCCTGAGCTAGCTTTAAGGAATCTAAAGCATGAAAATAATCCACATAAGAAATTACTTCCTTGACTTTACGTCTCTGTAAGGTTCTATCAAATGCCAAGTAAGATTTTTTTATCACTCAAGGCATGATACTTGTCAAGAAATTTATCAACACGGTTCTCACCGATGTGTTGCACTCCTTGCGAAACCAAAGCAGAGGCTGTTTCAACATCTACATATTTGGTCACCGCAATCACAGAAACCGAATCGTTTTCACGACCGGCTTCCTGAACTGCATTCGATATCTGTTGAAAAACAAGGTTCGTATTTTCTTTTAAATTCATCTTCATTAACGATTTTTTTAAAGAATGGTGGAGTTTCCAACTCATCTTCATCTGTTGCGGCTGGAACCCTCAAAACGTTCTACAGGAGAAACAACTGGATCTCCTTGTCGAACAATGGCATCACGTCTCAAATCCCAGTCACCAAAGGCTGATGTCTTTGGAGCTTCTGGGCGACGATGACTTGGAGTTGGTAACTCTACTGTATCAGCCATATCAAAATTGCGATCATATGTATGTGTATGGCTAGTTCTAGCAGGTTCACGGTAGGGCTGCTTGGCGTGGTTGAGCAGTTACAACTTTCTCAACTTTATCTTGACGTACTCCTGTCGCAACAACAGTCACGCGAATTTCGTCTTTCATAGTCTCATCAATAGATGTTCCAAGCCAGATGTTAACACCATGACCAGCTGCTTGGTTAACAATTTCTGATGCTTCCTCAGCTTCAATCAAAGTCAAGTCCAAAACCACCAGTTACGTTAACGATAACATCCTCAGCACCATCGATAGTTGTTTCAAGAAGTGGTGAGTAGATTGCTTTACGAGCAGCTTCTACAACACGTTCTTCACCGCTACCGATACCAATACCCATAAGGGCATTTCCTTTGTTAGCCATAACAGTCTTAACGTCTGCAAAGTCCAAGTTAATCAAACCAGGATTTGTGATCAAATCTGTAATCCCTTGTACACCTTGACGAAGAACGTTGTCTGCTTCACTCAATGCTTCAAGAAGTGGAGTTTTCTTGTCGACGATTTCTAGTAAGTTGTTGTTTGAGATAATCAAAAGTGTATCAACATGCTCACGAAGTTCGTTGATCCCTTCGATGGCAAATTGTCCACGTTTGCTTCCTTCAAAGCCAAATGGACGAGTGACAACACCTACTGTTAAAGCTCCTAGACTTTTTTTGCAATACGAGCGATAACTGGTGCAGCTCCTGTACCAGAACCACCACCCATACCAGCAGTGATGAAGACCATGTCTGCACCGCTGATTGCTTCTGTCAGCACTTCTTCGCTTTCTTCTGCAGCTTTACGACCAACCTCAGGTTGACCTCCTGCACCAAGTCCACGAGTCAATTTAGGGCCGAGCTGGATAACTGTCTCAGCTTTTGTACTGCTCAAAGCCTGTACATCTGTGTTGGCTGCGATAAACTCAACGCCAGAAACGCCTTCGTCAACCATACGGTTGATGGCATTTCCACCACCACCACCGACACCGATTACTTTAATGACTGCACCTTGTGCAGCTGCTGTATCAAATGAAAATGTCATATTTATATTCCTCTATTTTATTCGTCAAACATGCTTCCAATCAAGCTACGGAAACGATCCGTTAATTTACCCTTGCTCTTTTCTTCTGATTGAAGAGGAGCTACTGGTTCAACAGATTGAGTTGTTTCAGGCTCAGGAGTTGTCACTGTATTAAATACTGGTCGTGGAGAAACAGGTGAAACTGGTTGAGCTGAACTTCTAAAATCAATCGGTTGGTGGCGTAAACTCTCGTCACCTCGAATTGCTCGTTGTGCCAGAACATTCACTTCAGTAAGGCTGCCAGCGAATTCTGACAAGCTGATGACATGAGCGAAAGCAGGGTTGCGAATACCAACTTGATTTGGCACGAATAACTTAACACGTACTCCAAATACTTCTTGAGCCAATTCAACGACACCTGGAAGAAGGGCATTCCCACCAATTAAGACAATACCTCCTGGCAAGTCTAATAGGTGACGTCTTTCCAACTCTTGCTTAATTTGCTCAAAAATGTGCTTAAGTCTTGCTGAAATAATCTCAGCCAAGTATTCCTCAGTCACTTCAACTGGTTCAACCTCACCGATCACTTCAACTTGGAAGGTTTCCTTGCTAGCTAACGGTGGATAAGCTTCCCCGTAGTTCAGTTTTAGACCTTCTGCAATTTTTCTTAGAAGTCTTGAGAACTTTAGAGATGTCTTTTGTGACATAATCGCCACCTTCTTGGTTGACATTTGTGTATTGAAGTTCTTGGTTGCGAATAGTGGCAACAGTCGTTTGGCCACCACCCATGTCGATAACAGTCGCACCAAACTCACGTTCACCTTCATTCAAGACAGAGTGAACCATTGCAAGAGGTGAAATAATCACGTTATCAACTTGAACTCCTACACGCTCAACAGTTTTACGAAGATTGTGGAGAATAGTACGTGGACCAGTATACAAGAGACCGCGCATTTCCAAGCGCACTCCCATCATCCCGCGAGGATCACGAATCCCTTGGAATCCATCTACGACAAATTCCTCCGGAATAAAGGTAATAACTTCACGGTCTGGAGTCATACTTTTAGTCAAAGCTGATTTAACTACGTTCTCAACGTCTTGATCAGTAATTTCCTTGGTGTCTGATGTCACTGGAATCATACCTTGAGTTGGTTCAACTTGCAACAAATTAGCTGGCAAGCCAACGTTTACAGACTTAATTGAAATTCCTGCCTTTTCTTCTGCTTGAGAAATTGCAGACTTAATAGCAGTCGTTGCTGCTTCGATGTCAACGATAATGCCATCTTTGACACCTTTACTTTTGGCATTGCTCACGCCAATTACATTTACTTCACCATTTACAAGCTCTGCAACCAACACTTTAATAGAGCTAGTTCCGATATCTAAGCCTGTAAAAAAACCATTCCTAGTCATTACACTGCGTCCTCTCTATCTTCCAAGTTTCACACTTCTATTTTTAATAGCTATATGAAGGCATAGCTATTCACAGAATATTATAACACAAAAAAATACATTCGTGCTCGGATTTTTCTAACATTTAACCAAGCTTTTTCTTGAATTTTTTTCAATCTTATTTCTAAGCCTAACTTGAAAAATAGCAACTACTCCATTTATTAATTCATTCAAGCACAATTCCCTTGTTTTTTTCGTATTTTTTTATTACTATTATAGAAACATATTTTCATTCATTATATGAAAAGAGAAGAACAATTTATTCTTCTCCTGATACTAGCTATATATGCATACACTATGGTTGACAAAAAAAGCCTTTCATTTTAGTTTAATATATCTTTGTGGTAGTAAAAACAATATTCAATAATGGAATTTTCTTCAATACATTGGTTGCAAGTATTGATAAATACCAGCCCAAGACAATACCAATAACAATATGAAGAAAAAAACAGAACCAATTCCCATTTTTTTAACATTACAATCCGAATCATACTACAAATTGGTGCATGGAGGATATAAATACCTAAACTGTCCTTTCCATATTTTTGTGAAATATGAAAATATTTTTAGGAAACTTTTTTTCTCCATTTTAGGAAAAAAACCACAAAGGCTACCAAAACACTAAATATAAAAAGCAACTCCCCACAAACCTGGATTACTATAGCTCACATAATCCTTTGTAGAATCAACTTCATAAAAATAATATCCACATGAGCATATAGATTAAATCAAATGCGATAAAGGAAAAAAAGTAACTTTTTCGGATTGATTTTATGTAAATTAATTTTCGCTCAATATACTACCAAGAAGGAAACAAACTCCCCAAACTAACGTTCGTTGTACAATAAAAAAATATCACTTTGAATAAATAGTGTCAAAAATATAGGCAAAAAAACGCTAACAAAAAAATAGAGCTTTACGACTTTTGATAACAACAGATAATAGTCCGTATATGATCAATAATGACCAGAGTATATACAAGTACCATGAAACTCCCAAAGGAATTTTTGTATATATTCATTAAATTAAATATTGTTGTAGGTACACGGACAGAGGAGTCAGCAATTTTTTTGAAGGCAAAAGTGGATAACTGAATAAAAAAATATAGGGAAGACCTAAAATGATTGTCTTCTTTTTAGCGTAATCCCAAAAATTCCTTTAAACTTGATACTGGTTTGAAAAAAATATCCAGATAGAGCAAAAAAATACAGGTATATGAAATATATAGATTTGAGCTATGAGCAATAGTAATAGGTTATTCCAAGTTGGAAATTTTTTTCAGATTGATACAGACCAAGTAGTACGCGACCAACCAAAACTAAAAAAATATAGCTAACCCCTTCCCAAAATCTATCCAATTAATTCTACTTTTAGTCATGTTTAAATTCTTTCTCAACAACCTCAAGAGCACGTTCAATAACAACATGCATATCATAGTATTTATAGTCTGCTAGGCGGCCACAGAAGATAATCTTGTCATTTTTGGCCGCTTCTTCTTGGTACTTAGCAAACATGGCGTTGTTCTTTTCATCGTTGATTGGGTAATATGGTTCATCTCCACGTTTCCAATCAGCAGGGTACTCACGAGTGATAACCGTCTTCGGTTGAGTACCATACTCGAAATGCTTGTGCTCGATAATACGAGTATAAGGAATCTCACGTTCTGTATAGTTAACCACCGCATTTCCTTGGTGATTTTCTTCATCCAAAACTTCATGTTCAAAACGAAGACTACGATATTCCAACTCCCCATGTTTGTAGTCAAAGTACTGGTCAATCATTCCTGTGAAGACAACTTTTTTAGCTGATGCTTCGAGTTCTTCCCGATTGGCAAAGAAGTCTACACCAAGCTCCACTTCAACATCACCAAGCATGTTTTCGATAATGACATTATAACCACCGATTGGAATCCCTTGATAACGGTCGTTAAAGTAGTTATTATCAAAGGTTAAACGAACTGGAAGACGCTTGATAATAAACGGTGGAAGGTCTGTTGCAGAACGTCCCCATTGTTTTTCTGTATAGCCCTTGATCAACTTTTCGTAGATATCTGGACCAATCAACTTGATTGCCTGTTCTTCAAGGTTCTTAGGTTCAATATCTTTCATGTCAGCCGTTTGCTGGGCAATCTTATCCTTGACTTCTTGTGGTGTCTTAGTTCCCCACATAGCGTAGAAGGTGTTCATGTTGAAAGGAAGATTGTAGAGACTCCCCTTGTAGTTAGCCACTGGTGAGTTGATATAGTTATTGAATTCAGCAAACTGGTTGACATAGTCCCAAACTTTTTTTATTGGAAGTATGGAAAATGTAGGGCACTCATACTTGTGGACATTGATGCCCTCAACATTTTCACAGTAGATATTTCCACCGATGTGATCACGCTTGTCAATCACTTTTTACTTTTTTTTCCCACGTTTTGTAGCTTCATGTGCAAAGATTGCTCCAGACAAACCTGCACCAACGATAAGATAATCGTACATAGTTAACTCCATTATTTTTTTAATGATTTGTTTTTAATTCTTTTACATCTATCACTTTCAGAGATAGAATTGCAAAAAGATAAATGATTCCACCAAGCACTGCAAATGCTAGAACATTTAAGGTTGGTGTAAAATGTATAACTGTTTTTGAACCCAGCAAGATACCATACATGATAGCTGATGCTAGAATAATTTTTGCCATAGATCCGATAATAGGAACTTCTTTTAAGTATCTGCGGGTAAAGTATAATTGTATCGCCCATACTAACGCCTCTGTCAAAACAGAAACAATGGCTGCTCCGATATATCCAAGTTTAGGAAGGAAAAGTAAATTCAAACCTACACTGATAATTGCGGGAGCTGTTGTTGAAATCATGAATTCTTTATTTTTGATTATGAGGTATCAACATCTGAATTCCCATGATGTTGGTCCAACCGATGAAGAACATACGGAAGATCATAATGGCGATTGCATAACGTGCATCCTGAAAATCTTGACCAAGGAAAAATTGAACAAAATCATCATTGACAATCAGAATCCCTGCCATAATAGGAAAAATTACCAAGTTATAAATTAGAAAGGACATTTCATGCATTTTATTGACCGCCTTATGATCACCTGTGGCTAATAAATGCGCAACACGAGGTAGCATAACGCTTCCCAAGGAAGTTACCAAGGTCAGAAGGATATTTACCAACTTTAGGGCCTGGTCATAAATCCCTACATCTTTTGTAGAAGCTAAGGCTCCAAGCATGGTACGATCTAGCGTTACATACAAGGAAATCGCCACTTGCGGAAGGAACAATAAGATGACGGGTTTCAAATGATGCCTAGCATATTCTATGTCAAAATGAGGTCTACCGATAAATTCTCGAGCAGGCAACCACATACTTAGTTGCCCCAAAAAGCTCAAATATGGTTAGTAAAAAAACATAGAGATATAGGTCGTTTGCAGACTTGACAAAGAGAAAGATAGAGGTAACCCCAACGATTTTAACCGTGATGTTTCGAACAGTAATCTTTCGAAAATCCTCCAACCCTTGAAAGAGCCAAGAGATGTCTAAACCTTTAGAAACTAAACTCAAGCCTAGAATATAGGCTACCGGATTTTGCATAAAGGGAAGAGCCAGACAAAGAAGGCCATACAGGGTTAGAGAAAGAAGAGTTGCACCTAATTGCAGGGAGTAGATTCCCCAAAAAGTTTTTTTCAATTTCCTTGCGATGCCCTGAAATGACCTTGGTTCCATAGTTAGCAACTCCTAGCGTCGCTAAGAGGATGAAGTAGGTGACAATGGAATTAAAAATAACCATAAGTCCCCAAATCATCCGAAGAAAAGACCCGTGTCACATAGGGAGTCGTAATAATTGGAAGTATAATCACCAACAACTGATAAGAAAGATTGTAGGCGTAGTTTTTTAATACTTTCATATAGTTATCTATACCCCAGTTTCATTCATACTTCTCATCATTCGATCATAAGCATCTACAAGAGAGACCCTCGGCTTCCAACCCAATTGTTGAATTTTGTGTGTTGATAACTTCATTTTAGTATCTACAGCATAACCAAAGATATTTTTCTCTGGAATATCAAAAACCACTTGACTAGTTTGAGAGAATTGCGAAGTTACCATTTTTGCCATATCTGCTATTGTTGTATGACTCTCTTCATTAGCAATATTATAAGCCTCCCCATTTTCTCCTCTCAATAGAATTGTTAATAATGCAACAACAGTATCAGCTGTGTAGCAGTAATTTCCTTCTGATTGCCCTAACGTATGTAAAACAATATCTTTCCCTTGCATAACACTGCGAGCAAATTGAGCAAATACCCTATTTTCACCCGGTAGAATGCCTGCACCAAAGGTCTGGGATAGACGAGCAATCTTAGCCGGGACTTGATACTGACTGAGAAATGCAGTGCACATATTTTCACAAATTCTTTTGCATTCTGGGTAATTTGTTCGAACAGATGACAAGTCAAGATACCCTAACATATTCTCGTGTACAACAGTTGTTCTATCTGACTGAAAGCTACCATATACCTCCATTGAAGAAAGATATACAAAACTTTTCACTTTTTTTTCTTTTGCCAATTCTAACATTTGATACGTTCCATCAAAAGCAACCCGAATTGTATCTACTGGAAATTCAATCATGAGTTTAGAGGTAGTCACGCTTGCTCCGTGAATGATATAGTCAATAACCAAACCATCAGGGATATACGAGTGGAAATCTTCCGAAACATCTCCTAAAACTATTTGTATATCTTTCCGTTTCAATAAATCTCCAAAAATTTTTTCTGCTTTATCCAAATTTCTGACTAGACCAATAATTTTCATATTCAACTGATGGACTCTATTGATACAAGCCAAAGCTTTTAAATAATTGAAGGCCTACTAAACCTGTTACTCCCGTGATAAAAAAACAGTTGAATTTCTAAATTTTTTTGAAATGGGAGCTCTTCTTTTTGCAATTATCTCTAAATCTTCCTGCAACACTTTATCATTAAAACTTTCAATCATTACACTTCCCCCAGTCTAAAAAAAGCTTTTAACTGCTTGTTTAGTATAAAAAACCTTGTCGAAGTCTTTCTCCAATAATCTCAGTATTCTTTTTCATCAATTCATATTCATCAACGGTAATCTTAGAAAGTAACTCAGGTAATTCACTCAGATTGGATACAAGAATACCACAATTATTCTCCTTAATGAAACTAGCTATTGCTGCCTCTGACCATACAACTACTGGTATGCCTGAAGCTAAATATAGTGAAGTCTTGTGAGGGTTGTTTACACGAAGATACTCTCCATAAGTTTCTATACAAGACTCTGATGACGGACCATCCCAAACCAATCCAAAACTCCCTTTTTAAAACGAATGGTAATTCTTCTGGCATAAAAAGAACCGAAGTAGTGCACACTTTTTGTCATCTGTCTGTTCATATCCAATTCCATAAAGATTAAACTCCACATTGCTTGGTAAATGATAGACATATCCAGATTTATGTTGCTTTAAATTTCCAGCAATAACAATTGGAGCATTTAACTGAAAAATTATCCAGATTCTTTCTTTCATGATAAGATGGAATAATATAATCAAAAAAATTTCAAGAGGAATAATTTTAGAACTTTCAACGGAGTAGGTCTTAATATAAGATTTCATTTTTATTATGAGCAATAATGCCTTCTGATAACCTTAAAACACTACGCTCTTCAATGTTTAATCGAATCCTACTTTTTTTAATGATATCGATTTTTGACTGCGACCATCGCAATGATTCTAAATCATGAATCAAAAAAATAAACTTTAACTCCATTCTTACTAAGTTGCTTAATAACCTGATTAAAGAATAAACTATGATTTAGTAAAGGAAATTGAATAATAACTTCATCACCCTTACCAACAACTGAAAGAGTTTTCTCCCACATTTTCTTAACTTTATAATGATGAACCAATCTTTGAACAGCATTTAATTCCTGACGTTCATTCATTTCGGACTCAGCCATTAACTTCTGATAACCTATGGATTCTAAAAATATCAGTGACGTCTTGTCTAGCCTTTCCACCCGCATTTTTTATCCTGTTCATCAAGTAACGTTTCTTCAACAAAATACTTCATCTTTTCCTCATTATTTTAGTTGCTCATTCTCACGAATATCGTACAAAGCCCTAAATGTATAAAAAAATCATCAGGCGTTGTAATCTTAATATTCTCATACGGACCAACAACAACATGTAAATCATGACCATAGTATCTCATCATGGTGCATGAATCAATAAAATCATTTCTACCATTATCTACAGAGTCTCGATGTGCAACTAGAATATCTTTTAGCCAAAAACTCTGAGGAGCCTTGGCAAATCGCGAATGTTCACGACTAGGCACTTCGTCTACCTTATTTTCATCATCTACTAAGATAACTGTTTCTTTGGCTACTGTACAAGTAATAGCATTTCCCTTTTCTTTTACGGATTGGATGTTGTCTGAAATAGTGTCTGCTGTAATTAAAGGACGGACTCCATCATGGATTAACACAACATTATCCTCTATTCCATAAACTTGTTCAGCCGCGACTAAACCATTATAAATAGATAATTGACCAGTTGCCCCCCCTGGAACAATCTTAGCAATCTTATCTAATCTATAGCGATATTTCATCTCCTCCATATACGGAATCCAATCCTCAATACAAACAACGATAATTCCATCAATTTCTGGATGGTTCTCAAATAGCTCAATAGTATGAACAATAATTGGCTTACCATGTACCAAAAGAAACTGCTTAGGTCTATCCTTTGCATTCATTCGCGTACCGGATCCACCAGCAAAAATAACTGCTAAATTCATTTCTCTCCTCTTTATTACTAACTAAAAATCTAAACCTAAAATTGCATTATAAAAAGCTATCTTCAGCAACACAATCTAAATTTTTTTTATATGATAATTTATGAATAGACGTTTTTTTCTTAAAATGTTTTCAAATTTCAAAGGATCATATGGTTCGCTCAAAACTCTCCCTAATAAGTGAGGATAGGTGTTGGTATAATAATCCATATTATAAAAAAACTTTGATTTATCCTATTATCATCTATTAAACAGGAAACAAGTAAATGAAATAAAAAAATAATCTGGAATCGTATTATTCTTATTATAAAATGAAATCAAAAGTATCACGTATCGATGATATGAACGGGTGTCCTGGGTATTTTGAATATAACATCCAATTACTGATTTTAGTAACCGAATAGTCTAAAGGGGAGGCTTGAAACATAAAAATATCTTGATTCAACATCTCATCTTCAATTTCCCCCGTAATTAGAACAGTTGAATCAATCCATAATCCTCCATAGTTAGAAAAGAAGGCTAATTCGACAAAAATCTGAAAAACAAAGCTAATGGCAAATTACCTGACTTATATTTCACATAGAGTTCGTTAGATCTCTCAATATATTCAAATAAATTTTGAGATGTTAACTCAATAACCCTTTTGCCACTGCGTTTAGCATATTTATCTACCGACTCTCTACATTTTTTCACAATAGCTGGTGCATTATCAAGTCCTTGAAACCATAGCCACCAGATAATATCGCACTCCTCCTCACTCTTAATTGAATCCGAAATAACTACATATTTTTTTAACTTCTTTTTTTAACTTTTTCTTGCCAATTCAAACGTCTGAGTTGTTGACTAGGAAAGATGAGATTGACTGGTAGAACATCATTAATAGCACGTAAAACCACATTTTTCACACCATATCTTTTGACCAAATCACCAATTTTTTTCATTATCTATCCTCTCTATAAATTACAATATTCAGCAATCTTCGCCACAACTCTCTTCGCTGCATCTCCTTGTTCATAAGATTCTAAAAACTGATGATGATTCTTCATTTTTGTCTATATTCTTCATTATTAAACTGCAAAAATATTTTCAACTAGTTCTTTATTTGATTCAGAAACTGAAAATCCCCATGAATGTATATCTTCATCAAAACCTCTTTCATCTAGATAATCCTTCAGATCAGGGGTATATAAAAAAACACGGTTTAAAAGAGAGAAAATCCCACATAGACGACGAATAGTCAGTAATCAGTATATCTGAAAGCAACAATAATTCTTGCATATCACTATACTGAGAGACATCCACAACATCATCATAAGATTGATTTCCATATAGATGCGATCTGAAAAAGAACGATACATTTTTTTACCAAATTTTTTTATCAACGGCTTGAGTTAGTTTTTTTATATCAAGTGTTTCGTACTGTTTAGTACCTGATCTCCAAGTCGGAGCATAAAGTACTATCAATTTATTGTTTGGTAATCCCAATTTCTCCTTTAATTTCTCAACTTGACTTGAAATTGGTAAATTTATTAAAAATATCATTTCGAGGCATACCAATAGATAAAGTTTCTCCCTTTATACCCAAATTGTTTTTCACTACCTCATTTTCAAAATATTTACTACTTGTAATAAAGAGATCTGTTTCTTCAACGTGCATCTGTTGTCGTTTAACATAAGCAGTCTGGCGTCCTTTTTCAGCCACCCCAACTTTTTTTATAGCAACCTCCTCCATGCCAAGTTTGAATCTCTAGTTGTCCTTTACGCTTTGGAATTTCGATTGCTTGCAAGAAATTACAAACATAAACTTTTGAAGTGATTCTATATATCAGATGTTTGAAACTACGGTAACGACAAGTCACAATCTCCTTTGGTAATTCTTTTTGAATTTGTTTGGATCATTAAAAGCCCAGATAATTTCAACAGAATCACCATACTGTTTTCTCAATTCTTCAGAAATATATTTAGGATTGCAACTATAAGCATCTCCTGAGAAAGATTCAAAAACAACTCTATTCCGTATTATCGGGAGAATAAAGAAAAATTCTCCTTAAATTTCTTAAAAATCGAATATAAATATACTTCAAAAAATTCTTTTATTCATACTAACCTCTTTGAATTTTTTTAGATATTGCTTCCATAACAATTTATAAATGCGAAATCCAAGGGACAGAGCTCTAACAGCTAATCTATCCCGCTTAGGAGTCTTAGGATCTGCAAGCAACGCTTCCTTGTTGTCTTGGATAAAAACGAATTATTTCTTTTTCTTCATCATATCCTTGTACATCTAATAATTGGTTAAGGGTACTAAATCTTGCATAAACAGCCCGACGTTTTGTTGCAGCTTTTTAAAGAAGGATAGCGTTGATCAACAAAATTTCGCATTTGATCTGTCATAAATAACAAATCAAATTTCTTTTTCACTAAATGATGATGTAACAATCGAATTTTTCCCGAATCTCATAGTAATATTTTTGCGTTAAAACCACAGGCAATCTGCCCAGCAGCATCAAAAAAATTGATAAATTGTCCCAATATCTTCGAATATCCTTCCTTTAGGGAAGCATATTTTACTAAAAAAAGACTTCTATGATATAATTTTTGCATAAGCACATGTATCCACCTCATCATGATAGCACATTTTTTCAATACACTGCTCTGCTGTCAACATCAATTCTCTTCCTGTTCCATTATTGATCATTTTATCATTAGAAAGATAATGAACAAATATTGAACACATTGACATTTTACAATTATATTTTTCGACTAAGCTATACAAATATTCTACATAATCATCTGTAACATAGTCATCTGAATCAACAAATGTTATAAACTCCCCCATAGATTTTTTTCAACACCGAAATTTCTAGCATCAGATAAACCTCCATTAGGTTTTGTGAATACTTTTAATTCGACTATCTTTATTTGCATACTTATTACAAATATCTATTGAAGAATCTAGGCTACCATCATTTACTATAATAATCTCTATGTTTTTATACGTCTGTCTCACAACAGAATTCAGACACTTTTCCAAATAATTCTCTACGTTGTATACTGGTAAAACAACTGAAATTAACGGTAAATTATCAGTTAAGCTAATCTTATTCATTATTTTTCCTATCTAAATCCCTCTGTTTAATCACACCTACAAAAAAAGGTGAGATTTTGATATCCATTTTACAACTTAATTTTTAAAAATTTTACCAAAAAAATTTAAATCGAGTTTTTCTTGTACATATCTGAATGTCTATTTCCAATGCTTGCTTCTTATTCTATTGTCAACTGCTTTTTATCATAAAATTGATACTTTTTATATATCAACATCCCTATCAAAAACCCAAAAAGATATTATAATATAGATTTAGTATCAAATCATCAATTAAAAGCATGAAAACTCAAAATAACTAAAAATAATTCCTAATACCATCTGCCCCTTTTTTCAAAAAGCTTTACTAAAGTTATAGTTAATAGGCTTAAAATAATTACCGAAACTATCAAACCAAAAATGTTGAAGAGTCTGAATATATAAATTATCCACATACAAATATGTTCCTATGCTACGCTCCCTTGCATGCTCAAGCCATTTCCAATCCAATCAATCTTTTGACCTAACAACTTATATCCATATAAAGATAACGAACGATTAGCATAATAAATACGTCCTCCAAGAAATTGATCCGCTTGGTAAAAGAATTGATTCAAAACAACATTTGAGGTGTTTAAGTAAGTCTTCGCAATCCAGTAACTCAAACAGGCATTAATAAAGTAGGTGAACGAAAAAAAGTTTTAATAGTCTCCCTACCTTTTTCAATGATGGAAGGTGACAATTTCATTATTAAATTAACCAGTAGAAACAAACATGAATTAATAAAAGTCAAACGTGAATCTGTTTCTACGTATAACCAGCCTGAAAGTAAAAACAATACAAGAAGACGCGGATATGAAGCGTTTTCTTGCTTTAAAAAAAATGATATAGCTATGATATTCATCATAAGCGTTGATGGAAATAATGAATATCGGAAACCAAGATAGTGTCTAACTCTGGTAGGCGAAATCTCAATATAATCAGGAATAATACCAAAGCTTACTACTCAATACTACTAGGAGCAATACACTAATACTAATGATAAAGGAGACTTTGGCTACGTCTGAAAAAGGAAGATTTCTAAGACTATAAATCAAAAAAACAGACCTAAAAATAAAAAAATATGCGTAATTCGTGACTATGCTCTATGATGAAGCAGATAGTAAAAAAATCACGAATAATCCAATCACAGATTTAAGATTATAACTCTCAGATATAAGTTCCTTCAGAAATATTAGTAAAATAATGCCAAAAAAAGTGCAATAAAAATATACTTTAGTAGATATATATTGGGCATAAAGAGTTATACTTAATAACGAAAAATAGTAGGAATATAGCTAATGCTGTTAGTCCTAAAAATTTCTGGCAGTGAATACCTTTTGATAGTGATTTTCATATTCCCTCCTAGAAACTCTGTCCATACTTCTTACCAAAAAAATTTAGCCATTAAAAAAATGATTTCCCTTTTTCTACTAGATTAACTTTTTCCAAATACATAAATGGAACTTCTACTAGAGAATACGAATTCTTCTCTAACCATACGTTGAATAATAGTTCACTTACACGACCAAAAAGACGTGCCTCAAATGCAGTTAACTCTGAAAGATTAATCTGATCAAACATACAATCTAAAAATCAGGGAATAACCAAGAGAAATATTGATCCGCCAATTCCTTTTTCATTATAAACATATTGAACATGTAGCCACTACGTTGTTTCATAACTTTATCAAATGAATCAAGGTATTCAGGTCGTTGCTTCTCAATGACTTTTCTAGCCAAATCTAGATGGCTAGCATCTAGTGTGTGTGCATAATGAGAGTATAGAGTTTCAATATAATATTTCCTTTTTTTAGGAACTATTATATCCCCTTTTCTCAAAAAGCAACTCAATTTCTTCCTGATTTAAAAATTACTTCGTCAATCTTTTAGATTTTCTTTATAAGATTGACTTTTTTTCGTGAAATATCGTCGATAATGAACTAGACCAAGATAATCGCAATCTAGATTTTTTTCCATGCCCAATATAGCCCTGTTAATTCACAATAGTAGGGGTTTAACTGAGAAATGTTTTCTCAGTATTATCCCCTTGATATCCCAAATCATCTTTTCCTTCACACCCAACATGGACTGGCAGATACAATTCTTTATTTTGGGGCATCTCAAAGCTTTTTATGAGTCGCCACTATGATTTTAATATTTGTCATACCCCTCCTACTTCGCTCCATCTCTCATCAACACAACTTTTTACAGTTTTTAACAATATCTCGAAATCTTTCCAGATAGTCCAACCATCGATATAAGCGACATCCAGCTTTACAACATCATCAAAGTTTGTGATGGCACTGCGGCCACTAATTTTGCCACAAGCCTGTAATTCCAGGTTTGAAGCTAAGACGACGTTTTTTTGCTCAGGTGTGTACTTTTTCGTACTCATCTACCGTTGGCGGGCGAGTACCGACTAGACTCATATCGCCAATCAACACATTCCAAAAATTGTGGCAATTCATCCAAGCTTGTCTTTCGAATAATGTGTCCAACCTTGGTCACTCGAGGATCGTTATCCATCTTAAACATCCCACCTTGCATGGTGTTTTGCTCCATCAATTGTTCCTTGATAGCTTCTGCATCAATACGCATTGAACGGAACTTATAGAAGGTAAAGTGACGGCCATTTTTCCCGATACGAGTCTGGGAAAAGATTGCGGGTCCCCCATCTTTACGAATCATAGGAATCCAAAAACTATGCTGACAATACCACAGATGATCAGCCCAACGATAGCCCCACAAATATCCATAACGCGCTTAGCAATGACATGACTGGGCTTGTAAAAATTCGTTGAGAAGGTTACTACATTCAAGCCAGCCATCTCGTGAATCTGTTTATTGCGACCTAGGTTTTTATCGAAAGCGTTAAGATTGACTGTTACATCGATCCCCATTGTTTCAAACTGAGAAATAATAGCTCCAATGTCGTAGTCCTCACTAGGAAGATTAACAAAGACTTCATCAACTACTTCATGTGTAGCATAGGAGAGTAGCTGTTCTCTCGGAACAACGACCACCTTGTCATGAGAAAAACTCAGGTTTGTCTAAGACACATACAGCAGCCAGTTTCCCTTGAACATCATTAGCTGTTAATAATCGATCCAATACTTTTTTTCGGTATGTGACATCGCCGTAATCAATAAAAATATTACGACTTCCCTTCACATTATGTTTGAAGATTCTCCAATATCTCTTCACAAAGAAACTGAGTAGATAATTCAAGACACTGTACAAGGAAAGCAAGTATACCATTCCACGCCTTGAAATTACAAACTTTTCTTTCAAGAAAAAAACTTGAAAAAAACTAATCAGCAGAGCATAAAAAGATAATATATTTAATTGTTTCTACTAACTCAACATACTGGCCTCGTTTAAAAAAATCCTTACCGTATCCACTGATATAGAAGGCGACAAAGTGAAGAAAAAACAGAACAAATACTGTATTTAAAACAATGTCAGTTTCTGAAATTGCAATCAGTACATAAGCTAATAAACTAACAAGTATACTCTGCAAGAGTGCCAGAGTTATATTGTAGAAGCCTCTTCCTTCCATACTGAACTCCCTATCTTATTTTTTTCTTTTACCATAAGAACCGTAAGTTCCATAAGATCCATATTTTTCTCGTTTAACATCAAATTTATTTAATACAACCCCCAAAAATGGGATCCCTGTTTGTTCTAACTGAACCTTAGCTTTTTGAACATCTCTTCTTTTTGTTCCACCAGCTTCTGTAACCAAAAATCGAGGGCATCGCATTTTTGCACAATAATTGCTGCATCAATTACAACTCCGATTGGTGCTGTATCAACGATAATATAATCAAAATATTTCCGTAGTGTTTCAATCATCAATCCAAAATTGGCACTTTGAAGAAGAGCTGTTGGATTTGGAGAAGGTGACCCTGATTGGATCATAAATAAATTATCAATGCTTGTTTCACAAAGACCATGGGATAAATCTTGCGTACCAGCAAGATAATCAGTTAAACCTGTGATTCGTTCTCTTGACTTGAATACTCCAGACATAACTGAATTTCGGATATCAGCATCAATCAGGAGTGTCTTGTAGCCTGCACGCGCAAAAGCCAAGGCAATATTTGTAGAAGTTGTCGATTTTCCTTCGCTTGGTTCAACAGAGGAAATCGTTATAACCTTTAAGTTATCTCCACTCAACTGTATATTGGTACGTAAAGCATTGTAGTACTCTTCTGCTTTTTACAGAGTTCAGTTTTTGTTGTGATAATTCTAACTTCGCCATAAGTTCTCCCTTACTTTAATTTATCCATATCTGGAATGACTCCAAGGAGTGAAATTTCCATAACATCTTCAATATCTTCTGGACGTTTAACACGGTCATCGAATAGTTCAAGCAACAAGACCACTACAATCACTAATCCTGCACCTGCTACAACTCCCATAATGGTATTTCGACGAATATTTGGTGAAGACGGTCCAGTTGCTGGACGTGCTTCCTCCAAGGTAGTTACGTCAGAAACACGGGTGACCGCAATAATCTTTTTGTGCCGCAACATCTCGAAGTGCATTTGCAATCCGACTTGCTTCTTCAGGTTTGTAATCACTAACTGAAATAGATACGATACGTGTGTCTGCCGGAACAGTCACCTGAACCTTTTTAGCCAATGTTTTGGCATTAATCGTTAAGCTAAGATCTGATACAACTTTTTCCAAGACATCTTGAGATAGGATGATCTCCCGATAGTCTTTAACCAAGTAGGATCCCGCTTGTAAATCTTGATTCGTCAACCCAGGTTTATCTCCTTGAGGACGGTTGATAACATAGATACGAGTCGTACTTCTATACTCAGGCTTCACCACAAAACTACTATAGGCAAAGGAAGCAGCTCCTGCTAAGATAGCCACAAGAAGAACGAGCAGTTTCTTTTTCCACAGTCCTTTTAACAACTGAATCACATTAATTTCGATAATATCTTGTTCTTTCATTATAACTCCTAAATAATTTGATCTTTTATGATTTTTTTCGGGATTTAGTATAAAGAGTTCTTGGGCTTTATCCAATCCATACTTTTTTTACTTACGATATCGTAGGCTTCTTTCATATACGGTGGACGACTATCCAGATTATGCATATCACTAGCAACTATATGAACCAAGTCTTTTTCCAAGAAATAGCGAGCACGTTTTTTCATGAATTTATAGGTATCTCCAAAAAGTTTTGGTTTAAGGATACTTGAACTATTGACTTGTGTATAGCAACCCATATTAATAAGCTCTGTAACCCTTTTTTCATTGTTTTCCAAAGCATCGTAACGCTCTATATGAGCTATTACTGGAGTTATCCCTAGCATGAGCACATTGGTTAATGCATTATGGATTTCACGATAAGGGGTGTTCATACTAAATTCGATTAAGGCATAGCGTGTGCCGTTTAATTGCGGAATCTGCTGATTTTCTAGTTTCTTCAAAGCGTCACTAGTGTAATAGATTTCCGCTCCATACAAAATCCTTAAGTCAGGTGCGATCTCCTTAGCCAACTCCTTAACAAGTTTAAAATTCCTTGTAATATCCTCCTCCGGAGTTTCGAACATCCCCTTTCGACGGTGTGATGTCGAAACGATGGTGCGAACTCCTTGAGCATAGGCTTCTTCGAGAAGGGCTTTACTTTCTGCCCAATCTTGAGGCCCGTCGTCTACATCAAAAACTATGTGCGAATGGATATCAATCATCTTTATCTACCTTCCATGATATCTTTGATCTCTGTTTTTAGAGTTTCCAAACTATTAGTATCCACTTCTAACATATACAGACTGCTATCCGGCATGGCATAGGAAGGGAGATCCATACGACCAGTCCCTTTCAGATCTCGAGTGATAACCGTATATTTACCACCACTTTCCAGTTGAGCATTTACCAAGCTTACCATTGTTTCAGGTGGCATATTTGTTTGCACTGAATCTTGCAAGCTTTGCATAATGCCATCGAAATTCTTCAGAGCTTCTGTTGAAGTTAATTTTTGAATAATAGCAGAAATAACTTTTTGTTGGTTACGTCCACGATCTCCATCACCGTTTGCTAATGAATAACGCTCGCGTACAAATCCCAGAGCTAATTCTGAATCCATATGGATATTCCCAACTCCATAGTGTTTCCCATTAGTATGCGCAGTAAACTCTTGATCGTTATAAACATCTACCCCACCCAGCAAATCGATTAATTTCAAGAAAGAAGTGAAGTTAAGTCGTGCATAGTAATTCAAGTCAATACCATAGAGATTTTCTAAAGTATGGATTGATGCATCCACACCATAAATACCTGCATGGGTCAATTTATCGTTTTGATTATTTCCACCATCAGCTATGGGCACATAAGCATCACGAGGAGTCGTTGTCAAAAGAATTTTCTTAGTCTCTTGATTGACAGTCATGATGATATTGACATCCGAACGTGACACTGAGCTGATCGGTCCATAAGTATCAATTCCACTAACGTAAAGATTAAAGGCCTTGTTTTGAGAAACCTTAGGCGCCTCAACCGTCTTGGTTAATTCCTTAGTGTAGATCTTTTTAATCTTCTTGGCGTGGTCTGGATATTCTTGTTCAATCAGGTTTTCAAAAAAACACTATTCAAGACAATTGCCTTAGAGTCTCCCGCCAAGAGACTCTTATAAGCTGCAAGATATGAAGAGCTTTCCTCAACAGACAATTCTTTACTCTGACTTACTTTAATATCATCTAACAATTTTTGGATATTTTCGGAATCTGTCCCAGTTGGAGCTGTCACGCTGGATAGTTGTGACACATTGCCAATTTCACTATCTGCTAAGACTGCAACACTGATAGAATAACTAGAATAGTTGGATGTCGCATTTAATTGATTGGCCAAACTAATAAACTGATGAACTCCAATCAAGGCTAGTGAGCTGGTCATGATAGATAGCACGAGCATGATTAAGGTAAAAATCTTAGCTTTTCTATTTAAAAATCAAAAAAACAAGGCACCTAGTGCAATGATCGCCATAACAGCAGCTAGAAGAAGATTGGCATAACTAACAGCTAAGATATGATATCTGAATATTAAAAACAACAAAAAAACAAGCGAGTACTACATATACAATCAACAAAGTAATATTGAAGCTTTGTTGAAACTTACTCGTTTTACTTTCTTTTGAACGTCTTCCCACCTTACACCTCTATTAAACATTTTATTTTTTTATTATATCATAAACTAGCACTGGATGCTATTAACACCTGAAATGCAACCGTTTTATTTGACCTTAAAAAGCAAAAAAATATTATATTTTTAATCATTAAACACCTCAAAGTTTTTTTCAAAAAAAGGCTCAAATCTAAAAAAATTGGTGCTACAGAAATCGGTATACGAGATCTTGTTGTCTCAGTCCCAGAGCCATGGACCTCCAATAATCTCCTAGACTTTTGAAGTTCAAAAAAAAAAGTCGATTTTCCATAAAAAGAGCATTTAAAAAGTCGGAACGACTAAAAAAAGACCGGAATTTTCATCCCAGCCTTTTTTTATCTTATTTGACGTGATTTTCAAGCTCTTTTTGACTCTGTTCGACTGCTTTTTTTACGTTCTTGTTCCCATTTGGCTTTAGCTTCGTCAAACTGGGCAATGGTAACCACATCTTTCTGCAATCTCATGTACTTGTAGTTACTTCCAGTACCCTTGATTCCGACAAGCGAGTATGCTCGTGTAAATGGTGTCACACGGGTCACTGAAGCTCCACCACCATCTGAATTCACAGGGATTAGAAGCGAACTGTCAATCAACCAAGCTTGCGCATCTGCATAGTTTTTCATAGCGTTTTGCTACATCTGTACTTTCTGCATCAGCCGCTTTCAGTTTCTGAGTATATTGGTCCAATCCGATGCTTGCAATCTTATCAGCATCCTTACTTGGGTCAAGTCCCAAAATCTTGAGATAGAAACCATCTTCTGCGTTGAAAGGATTGAGGTAAGTTGATGGATCTTGATAGTCCGCTGACCAACCATCCAAGTTCAAATCATAGTCATGATCAGCTGTCGTCGGTGCTTGGAAAGTCGCATTGGCATAGTCTTCAGTTGAAACTAAAACTACATCAATCACCACATTTTCAGTTCCAAGAGTAGATTCCACAGATTGTTTGAGTGAATAAAGCTTAGGAAGCAAGGTTTTGTTGACCTGATCCACTGGCAAATCTAAATGAATCGGGAAGGTTACACCTTGAGCTTCTAGTTCTTTTTTAGCTTCTGCTAATTGAGCTTGCGCTTTTTCTTTGTTGAAGTAACCATCTTGGGCATCTTCAAGATTCATGTTTGTCCATTGTGTACCATAGTTAACCAACTTAGATGCAACTGTCTCACCAAAAGTCTTATCTCCTACTTGCACGAATGTAGGTGGTACAAGCGTGTTACGAAGAGTGTTTTTAGCAGCATCTTCTCCATTAGACTGAGCTGAGTAAGACGTACGATCAAGGGCAAAGTTGATGGCTTGACGGAAGTTTTTATTTGAAACAGCAGCCTGAGTAGCTTGTTTTTGTTCATCGCTGGTCTTAGCTGTGAAATTATAAGACTGACGATTGACGTTAAAGTTATAGTACCAAGAAGTTGCACCTTGCAAGCTATAGACGATATTATCCTTGTATTTTTTTCCTTTGTTTTAGCAAAGTTTGAACTATTTGGGTAGACACCTGCAGATGAGTAGGCTCCACTTTCAAAGTTACGAATCGTCATATCTTGGTCAGAACCATCAACATAGGCCAACTTAACTCTTTCGATGGTCACTTTTTTTCTTGATCATAGTAATGAGGATTTTTCATATACTCAAGTGATGATTTAGATGTGAATTCTTTTTAGCAAGTATGGCCCGCTATAGAGAATACTATCTGCTTTTAACTCTCCAAATGCTTTATCTTTAGAAGTCAAGAATTCTTCATTAACTGGAAACAAAATGCTATTTGTAGTCTTAGAATTCCAAAAAGGTTCTGGACGTGTCAAGGTATATTGGACAGTGTAGTCATCCAAGGCTTTGACACCGACATTTGAAAAATCTGAATTTGTACCTGTCACATAATCATCCAAACCTTTGATTGAGTTTTGAATCAAATCTAGGGCTTGACTCTTATTATCAGCAGCGTATTTGACACCTGTCACAAAGTCTTGAGCTTTGATAGGTGCATATTCCTCCCCATCTGCCGTGAACCACTTGGCATCTTGGCGAAGTTTGTAAGTATAGGTCAAACCATCCTTTGAAACACTCCAATCTTCTGCAAGGGCAGGAACAAGATTTCCATAGTTGTCATTTTCTAAAAGACCATCTACCAAGTTGGTGATAACATTGGTATTGTCACCTGAATAGTCCAAAAGGTAGTTAAATGTTGTTGGGTCAGCCCCAAAGGTTGAAGAATAGGTCTTGTCATCCGACGCAGACTGGCCACAAGCCGTTAGCAAGATAGCTGCAGCAAGAGTCAAACCTGCTCCTAATAAGCGTTTTTTCATGCTCATGATTTACTTTCTCCTTATATGTTAGGTTTTATAACATGTATATATTTTAACAAATTTTGTACCAAAAGTAAAGTTATTTAATTTTTAGCACTTTCAAACCATAAAAAAACAGAGAACCCCCGTCGCATTTGACAGGCATTCTCTGTTTCTATATTTTATGAAGGCTATTTAACGTGGTTAGCTAGCTCTTTTTGGTATTTGGCATTTGTTTCAATTTTTCTCTTTTTGCCATTTCTTGAGAGCTTCTTCGTATTCTTTAGTGGTTACAATATCATTTTGCAACTCTAAACCTTTGAATACAAACGGATCTCCCTTGATACCAACTTGAGAGTAGGCTTTTTGTAAACGGCACTGTGCGACTAACTGTAGGAGAACCTCCTGAAGACGCTACAGGAATGAGGAGTGAGCTATCAGATACCCAAGCCTGTGCTTTTAGCATATTTTTTTCATAGCGTTTGTTGAGGTCTGTTGTTTCAGATGCTGCATCATCCAAGAGTTTCTTGTACTCATCAAGTCCAACTTGAGCCATGACTTCTGGATCTTTTACCTTTTGTGATACCCAAATGTTTAAGGGCAGAACCCTTCTTAGCATCTAGGATATTTAGATAGGTAGCTGGATCTTGATAGTCAGGTCCCCAACCAGTTCCGTTCAAATCATAGTCCTTTTGAGAAGGAACTTTAGCTTGAGAAGTAATGCTCATCTTTTTCATTATCAGTCATTTTGAAGAACGTCGATCACGACATTATCAGTTCCAAGAGCTGATTCGATAGATTGTTTGAGGGAGTTGGTTTTGTTGAACAGCGATGACATCTGTTTGTTCAACTGGAATATCCAAGTGAATTGGGAAGGTTACACCCTTGGCTTGTAATTCTGACTTGGCTTTTTTTCAAAGGCTGCTTTTTGCTTTTTGTTGGATTATAAAAAGTATCTTTACCGTCTGTCAAAGCGACATCTTTCCATTGATCACCATAGGTAACCAGTTGTTCTTGAGCCAATTCTCCAAAGGTCTTTTCACCTGCTTGGACATAGTCAAAAGGTACAAGGCTATTACGGATAATCTTGTCTGCACCTTCTTCACCATTCAACTGAGCTGCATAAGAATGACGGTCAAGCGCGAAATTGATGGCTTGACGGAAGTTCTTGTTGAGAAGCGCTTCTTTTGTTGATGTTTTTTGAGCATCATCAGTCTTAGCTGTCTTGTTGTAAGATTGACGGTTTACGTTAAATGTAAGGTAATAGCTAGTTGCTTCTTGTGGGCTGTAAACGATCTTATCCCCGTACTCTTGTTTAGTTGATTCGAAATTTGAAGAAGTCGGGAAGAGACGAGCTGTTGTGAATGATCCTGATGCAAAGCTACGAATCAATGACTCTTGGTCAGAACCATCATAGAAGGTAAGCTTGATGTGGTCAATCTTAACATTATCTTTATCCCAATAGTTTGGATTCTTTTCGTACTCGATAACTGATTTTGAAGTTAGATTCTTCAAGATATATGGGCCGTTATAGAGAATAGATGACGGTGTTGGTGTTCCGTAATCTTTACCTTGAGAATTGAGGAATTCTTCATTAACAGGAAGCATTGGTGCAGTTGTCACCTTAGAATTCCAGAAGCTTTCAGGTTGGTTCAAGGTATACTCAACCGTATAGTCATCAACTGCTTTGACACCGACTGTTGAGAAGTCATTGCTTTCACCACTAACATACTCGGCCAAACCTTTGATGGAATCTTGGATAAGTGTTAGACCATCCGACTTGCCATCTGCCGCATGTTTCAATCCAGTCACAAAGTCTTGAGCCTTGACTTCTGCATATTCTTCACCTTCAGAAGTATACCATTTAACACCCTTACGAAGTTTGTAAGTGTATGTCAAACCGTCCTGTGAAACTGACCAATCCTCAGCTAGAGATGGAATCAAATTTCCGTACTTGTCATTTTCCAAGAGTCCATCTACAACGTTTGCGATAACGTCTGATGTCGAACTTTTACTAGTAACACTATAGTCCAAAGAGGATGGATCAATAGCATATACATATGAGAATGATGTCGGAGCGTCAGCTTTTTTCTCAGTCTTACCACAGGCTGCCAAAAGAAGAGCTGCACTCATCGTAATCCCTGCTACTGCGAGCCACTTTTTCGATTTCATTGGTATTCTCCTTTAAATAACTATTTTCACCATTATACCCTATTTTTTTATAAAAGCAAGGGTTTACAGGGTATTTTTTTAGAAAAATTCAAACAAATATTTTTTTAAAGAATTTTCTACACTTATTTTTAGAAAAGAGAGTGGGACAGAAATCGGTAATTCGTTAGAATTCGATTTCGTTGTCCCACCTTCGCACAGATTGAGTAGGGCTGTAAAAGCTGATGAAATCAGCGTAGTAGAGCCCACTCAACCACTGCGTCTCGCTCGGTAATCCAAAAGACAATTGAGATGATAGCACTTTTGTCCCAACCTCTTTTAGGTTTATTTGGCTAATTCGACACAAAAAGGCAGCCCATGGAGCTAGTGTTAGTTGTTCTAAGTCATCTTTGACATCTGTATTTGCAATCAAGACTGACTTGATTGTTTCCTTCAAGTGAAACTCTTGTTCTTGGCTTGAAAGGTTAACCACTACTAGGAAACGGCGTTCACCGTCCTTGCGGATATAGGCAAAGACCTTCTCAGTTGTTTCTAGCAATTCAAAGTCAGCTTGAACCAACCAGCTGTTTTTCTTTACGAAGCTGGACTAGTTTTTGGTAGATATAAAAGATAGAGTTTGGATTATCTAGAGCAGACTCAACATTGATGGTAGCATAGTTTGGATTGACTGATAGCCATGGTTTCGCGCTTGAAAAATCCAGCGTAGTCTGTAGTATCCCACTGCATTGGTGTACGAGCATTGTCACGTCCAATCACACGAATGCTATCCATAATTTGCTCTAGTGGCACACCTTTTTCAAGAGCTTCACACGCATAGTTGATAGATTCAATATCCTCAACTTGATCCAGTGTTTCAAATGGGAAATTGGTCATACCGATTTCCTCACCTTGATAGATATAGGGTGTTCCTCTCATGAGATGAAGTAAAATCGCAAAAGCCTTAGCTGATTTCTCACGGTATTGACCTTCATCACCCCAGATAGAAACGATTCGTGGAAGATCATGGTTATTCCAAAATAGGGAATTCCAGCCCTCTTCTACTCCCAGTTCTGTCTGCCATTTGTTAAAAATCGTCTTCAACTTAGAGACATCAAGATCTTTTTGGTAATGCCATTTAGGTTGACCCTCCTGATACTGAAGACAAATATGTTCAAACTGGAAGACCATAGACAACTCTTGACCTTCTGGATTCGAATAACGCTTAGCCTCTTCTGGATTTGCTCCCCAAGCTTCACCAACAGTCAACAAATCCTTGTCGCCGAAGGTTTCCTTATTCATCTCCTTGAGATAAGGATGGAGCATAGGACCATTGTTGACAACCTTCTCATCTGGAATCTTGCCAATCATGTCAATGACATCCAAGCGGAAACCACCGATTCCTTTATCAATCCAGAAGTTGATCATATCATAGATTTTTATGGCGTAGTTCTTCATTTTCCCAGTTGAGGTCTGGCTGCTTCTTACTGAAAAAGTGTAGATAGTATTGACCAGATTTTTCATCATATTCCCATGCAGAACCACTAAAAGTAGAGGTTAAATCATTGGGTTTATCTCTCCAAATATAGTAGTCTCGTTCTGGACTTTGGGGATTGTCACGCGCTTCGATAAACCAAGCATGCTCATCGGATGTATGATTGACCACCAAATCCATAATGATTCGGATATCTCTTTTTTAGCCTCAGCAATCAGTTCATCCATGTCTTCCATAGTGCCAAATATAGAAGCAATGTCTTGATAATTTGAAATATCGTAACCATTATCATCCATAGGACTATCATAGACAGGCGAAAGCCATATAGCTGTGATTCCTAGCTTGGCAAGATAATCTAGTTTACTGGTTATTCCTTTTAAATCACCAATCCCTCCCCATTGCTATCCTTAAAACTCTTAGGATAGACTTGATAAACAACTGCATTGTGCCACCATTTTTCTTGCATCTTTTTACCTCTATTTAAAATTGACTTTACTCCATCATAGACCTTTTATCAAAATTGTGCAAGCGTTTGCTTTATCTTTTTTTCTCACTTTTGCGACTCTCTAGTTTCTAATCTTCCATTTTTTTATATAATAGAGCTCAGAGGTAAAAAAATGAAAAAACAAGCTTTTAGTTCTGAACAATATTTGAATCTACAACGCGACCATATCTTGGAGCGCATCAACCAATTTGACGGCAAACTCTATTTAGAGTTTGGGGGTAAGATGTTGGAAGATTTCCACGCTGCTCGTGTCCTTCCTGGATATGAACCAGATAACAAAAATCAAGCTCTTGCAAGAATTGAAGGAGCAAGTTGAGGTTGTTATCGCTATTAACGCTAGCAATATCGAGCACTCAAAAAGCTCGTGGAGACTTGGGCATTTCTTATGACCAAGAAGTTCTTCGCCTGATCGATAAATTCAATGAACTTGGTATCTTTGTTGGTTCAGTTGTCATTACTCAATATGCAGGCCAACCGGCAGCTGATGCCTTCCGTAATCAATTAGAGAAAAATGGTATCGACTCTTATCTTCACTACCCTATCAAGGGGTATCCGACAGATATGGATCACATCATTTCTCCTGAAGGTATGGGGAAAAACGACTATATCAAAACTAGTCGTAACTTGATTGTCGTGACTGCTCCTGGGCCTGGTTCAGGTAAGTTGGCAACTTGTATGTCTAACATGTACCACGACCAAATCAATGGTATCAAGTCTGGTTATGCCAAATTTGAAACCTTCCCAGTTTGGAATCTCCCACTTCATCATCCAGTAAACTTAGCTTATGAAGCTGCTACAGCAGACCTAGATGATGTCAACATGATTGACCCATTCCATCTCCAAACTTATGGAGAAACCACAGTCAACTACAACCGCGACATTGAAATTTTCCCTGTTCTTAAGCGCATGCTGGAACGTATTCTCGGTGAGTCTCCTTATGCGTCTCCAACTGACATGGGTGTCAATATGGTTGGTTTTGCAATCACTGATAATGACGCTGCCATTGAAGCATCTAAACAGGAAATTATCCGTCGCTATTACCAGACAGTTCTTGACTTCAAAGCTGAGAAGGTTGGAGAAACTGCTGTTAAGAAGATTGAGCTTCTCATGAATGACCTGGGTATCACACCAGCTGACCGAAAGGTTGCTGTTGCCGCACGTCAAAAAGCAGAAGAAACAGGCGGACCTGCTCTAGCTCTTGAATTACCTTCTGGTGAAATCGTTACTGGTAAGAACTCAGAACTCTTTGGTCCAACAGCGGCTGCATTGATCAATGCTATCAAGATGTCCGCTAACATTGATGCTGAAACAAAAATTAATTGAACCAGAAGTGGTTAAACCAATTCAAGGTTTGAAAAATCAATCACTTGGGTAGCCGTAACCCTCGACTCCACTCAAATGAAATCCTCATCGCTCTTGCAATTACAGCCATGGAAAACCCTGATGCTGACCGCGCCATGAAGGAACTAGGAAATCTCAAGGGTAGCGAAGCTCATTCTACAATCATCCTGACAGATGAAGATAAAAAAACGTTCTTCGTAAACTAGGAATCAACGTAACCTTTGATCCTTACTACCAATACGATCGTTTGTATCGCAAATAAAAATATGATCAATCACTCCTCTAAGACTTGGATTCTTATCATCCAGCTCTTAGAGGTTTTTTTATAGTGATCAAGTCAAATTGTTTTTTTCAAAGGCTTTTTAATTTAATTATTGAATTTTTAATTATCTACCTAAGCCTCCTAATTTACTCCTTGTTTTACCTTAAATATACATAAAAAAATGAACAAAGCAGGATTCTGATTTTCAGAAAAACTATTTTGTTCACTTTTTTTGTTATGATTTAAACTCTTATACTCAATGAAAATCAAAGAGCAAACTAGGAAGCTAGCCGCAGGTTGCTCAAAACAGTGTTTTGAGGTTGTGGATAGAACTGACGAAGTCAGCTCAAAATACAGTTTTGAGGTTGCAGATGGAAGCTGACGTGGTTTGAAGAGATTTTCGATGAGTATTAGCTTATTCTACTGTTACTGACTTGGCAAGGTTACGTGGTTTGTCCACATCGAGTCCACGGTGTAGGGTTGCAAAGTAAGCGACTAGTTGCGTTGGTACCACCATTGAAATTGGTGAGAGGTATGGATGTACGGTCGTAAGAACGATATCGTCTGTATCTTTGGCAACATTCTCTTCTGCGATAGTAAGGACCTTAGCGCCACGTGCTGCCACTTCTTGTATATTCCCACGAGTGTGGTTGGCAAGGATTGGGTCTGACAAGAGGGCCAATACAGGCGTTCCTTCTTCAATCAAAGCAATAGTTCCGTGCTTGAGCTCTCCAGCCGCAAAACCTTCACATTGGATATAAGAGATTTCTTTGAGCTTAAGACTGGCTTCCATGGCTACGTAGTAATCTTGACCACGTCCAATATAAAAGGCATTGCGTGTTGTTTCAAGAAGCTCACGAACTTTAGCATCAATCAATTCTTTTTCTGAAAGGGTTGATTCGATAGACTGAGCCACGATAGACAACTCGTGAACCAGATCAAAGGCTTGAGCTTTAGCATTCCCATTTGCTTCACCAACCGCTTTTGCAAGGAAAGCAAGAGCTGCGATTTGTGCTGTATAAGCCTTGGTTGATGCTACGGCAATTTCAGGACCTGCATGAAGAAGCATAGTATGGTTTGCTTCACGAGAAAGAGTTGACCCTGGAACATTTGTAACAGTTAAGCTTGGAATACCCATTTCATTGGCCTTGACCAAAACCTGACGGCTATCAGCTGTTTCACCAGACTGACTGATAAAGATGAAGAGTGGTTTCTTGCTGAGAAGTGGCATACCATATCCCCACTCAGAGGAGATACCAAGTTCAACTGGCGTATCCGTCAATTCTTCTAGCATCTTTTTAGAAGCAAATCCTGCATGGTAAGAAGTTCCAGCAGCAAGGATGTAGATACGGTCTGCGTCTTGAACAGCCTTGATGATGGCTGGATCTACCACTACTTGACCAGCCTCATCTGTGTAGGCTTGGATGAGTTTACGCATCACTGTTGGTTGCTCATCAATTTCTTTGAGCATGTAGTAAGGATAGGTTCCCTTTCCGATATCAGACAAGTCAAGCTCAGCTGTATAGCTAGCACGCTCACGGCTATTGCCATCATAATCTTGAACTTCGACACTATCAGCTTTCACAATTACCAATTCTTGGTCATGGATTTCCATGTATTGGTTGGTCTCACGAATCATAGCCATGGCGTCTGAGCAGACCATATTGTAGCCATCACCAAGACCAATCAAGAGAGGTGATTTGTTCTTGGCCACATAGATGACATCTGGATTTTCAGAGTCGATCAAGGCAAAGGCATATGACCCACGGATGATGTGAAGAGCTTTTTTGAAAGCTTCAAGCACTGACAATCCGTCTTCTTCCGCAAATTTACCAATCAAGTGAACGGCGATTTCAGTATCCGTTTGTCCCTTGAAGTGGTGACCTGCAAGGTATTCTTCCTTGATTTCAAGATAGTTTTCAATCACACCATTGTGGACCAAGACAAAACGTCCTGTCTCAGAGCGGTGCGGGTGAGCATTGTCCTCTGTTGGTTTCCCGTGAGTCGCCCAACGAGTATGTCCGATACCAGTTGTTCCCTCAACACCAGCAGTTTTTAGCAGATAATTCTGCGATACGACCAACAGCCTTCACTAAATGGTTTTCAGCACCACCTAGGACAAAAATTCCCGCAGAATCATAACCACGGTATTCGAGTTTTTCAAGTCCTTGAATCAAAATATCAGTTGCATTTGTGTTTCCAACAACACCAACAATTCCACACATAGTATATACGACACAGACAAGCTGTGCTTCCCCCTTAAAATTGGTATAGTCTAATTCTCGCTTTGCAGAACCAGCAGAAACAGTATATACTTGTTTCTTTTACTTGTCAAGAATAAAAATTGGTATAGCGTGATTCTACCGACTCTATATACTAAAAGTCTATCATATTTCACCTAAAAGCAAGTATTTAAAAAGGGCTCTACCGCCCTTAATAACTACTATTTTGTAGCAAGCTTTTCTGCTTCTACTACTTCTTGAAAGGTTTTTTGATAATTCACTTTAATCGTCATTGTCATGTGAGAGTCCTCGTTTCTTTTTGATGACCCTAGTATAGGACGCCTTCCTAAAAGCAAACTTAAGATTTTCTTAGAAAAAGCTTAATCCAAATGTTCTTTCTTCTCTAGATTTAGGGCAATCACATGCCACTCTGGGTCCCCCTGCCAGTTAGGAAGGGAGCTGATATAACTAGCTACCTTACGTGCTTCCTCAAGAATCAGGGAAGTCCTCGATAATATCAGCCACTTGAAACTCTGGCAGACCTGACTGTCTGGTTCCAAAAATCTCACCCGAACCACGCATTTTCAAATCTTCTTCTGCAAGGACAAATCCATTAGTCGTTTCCGTCATGATGCGCATGCGATCCTTTCCAGAGTCAGTCTTAGGATTGGCAACTAGAACTGCATAGGACTGCTTCTCCCCACGACCGACACGACCTCTGAGCTGATGAAGCTGACTAAGTCCGAAACGGTCAGCATCCATGATAATCATAACCGTCGCATTTGGCACATTGACCCCAACCTCGATAACCGTTGTCGAAACCAGAATATCTGTATTTCTCTCTTTGAAATCCTGCATAATCTGGTCTTTTTCATCACTCTTCATCTTACCGTGTAAGAGAGCAACTTTTGCTTTTTCTGCAAAATGAGCCGTCAATTCTTCCGATAAAGCAATAGCATTTTTAAGGTCAAGAGCTTCAGATTCTTCAATCAAGGGAGAAATAACATAGGCTTGTGAACCTTTCTGAATTTCTCCTTCCAACCAAGTCAGAACCTGTGGTAATTGCTCATGCTTAATCCAACGAGTCACAATAGGTTTGCGTCCCGCTGGCATCTGGTCAATAATGGAAACATCCATATCTCCAAAAGCTGTGATGGCTAAGGTCCGTGGAATCGGAGTTGCCGTCATCATAAGGACATCTGGATTTTCTCCTTTTTCCCGTAAAATACGCCTTTGTCCTACACCAAATCGGTGTTGTTCATCGATGATAATCAAACCAAGTTTAGCATAGTCTACCCCATCTTGAATCAGAGCATGAGTTCCGATAATCACATCAGCTTCACCCTTGGCAATCTTTTTCCAAAAACTTGGCGCTTTTTCTCCAACTTTTTAAAAGAACCTGTCAAAAGAGCTAGTCTTAAATCTGGAAAGAGACTCTCTAGACTTTCAAAAATGCTGCTCTGCAAGAATCTCTGTTGAATCCATGAGAGCGGCCTGATAACCAGCCGTTACAGCTGCATACATCGCTAGACCCGCAACCACTGTCTTCCCACTACCGACATCCCCTTGCAAGAGTCGATTCATGTGATGGTCCGACTTCATATCTGTCAGGATTTCTTGCAGGCTCTTTTTCTTGTTCTTGGGTCAAAGCAAAGGGTAACTTTTTCTTTAACCGCAGTTAGTTTTTTTCTTGCGACCAATTCAGGACCAATCCACTTCCATCAACCTTATTTTTCAGACTTGAGGGTCTGTAATTGCATTTGGAAATAAAAGAGCTCCTCAAACTTGATTCGACGGAGAGCCTGCTTGTATTCTGCCAAATCCTTAGGAAAATGCATGGCACGAACAGCCTGACAGCGAGACATGAGTTTGTATTTATCTAGCAAGGACTGAGGGAGATTTTCCTCTATCAAGAGATCTAGCCCCTGATCAAAGGCGGTTTTAATGACTTTAACAAGGCTTGCTTGACTAACTCCTTGTGCGAGACGATAGACAGGTTGAAGGTCGTCCTCCACTTGGGCTAAAACCTTCATCCCTGTCAGACTAGCCTTGGCGCGATCCCACTTACCAAAAACGGCTAGAGTCGCCCCTAGCTCAATCCTGTCAGCCAAGTAGGGTTGGTTAAAGAAGTTAACTGCAAACACAACCTCTCCCTGCTTGAGACTAAAGCGTAGACGATTGCGCTTAAATCCATAATACTGAACACTAGCTGGCGTTACCACCTGACCAGACAGAACCGCCTTCTCGCCGTCTTCTAGCTCTAGTACCTGCTTGGTCTTAAAATCTTCATAACGGAAAGGAAAGTAGAGCAAGAGATCCTGCAAGTTTTCAATTCCTAGTTTGGCATATTTCTCTGCTGATTTAGGTCCCACGCCAGGCAAGACATGCAAGGGTTGATGCAAATTCATGCTACTCTCCTTTCCATCTGTTTCTTAATAATATTCTCTCGGGATACGGTCACTAAGAAGGCAAACTACTTCATAGTTGATAGTTCCACGATAGGTTGCTACCTCTGTTGTAGTAATTTCCTTATCGCCATTTGTTCCAATCAAGGTTACTTTTGATCCCTAGTGGATAGACCTTAGGCAGACGAATGGTGATTTGATCCATAGAAACTCGTCCAACAATTGGACAAACTTGTCCATCCACCAAGACTGAAAAAGTTTTGCATATCCTGTGTCCAACCATCAGCATAGCCGATTGGTAGAGTAGCGATAACTTGTTCGCTATCAGATTCATAAGTAGCTCCATAGCCCACATGTGCACCTGCTGAAACTGTCTTAACATGAACCAAGGCAGACTCCAAGGATAAGGCTGGTTTGAGGTCATAGGGTAATTCCAAGACCTGACCACTAGGATTGAGTCCGTACATGGCATCCCCCATACGAACTGCATTGAAAATTGTTTCCGCATGCCAAAGGGTTGTAGCCGAGTTGCTTGCATGAACCAGTTCTGGCAAATCTTTAAATTCTGCTAGAATCTCTTTGAAACGTTGCAATTGTTGTTCAAAGTAGGCTTCTGATTTCTCATCTGCAGTCGCAAAGTGAGTAAAAATCCCTTCAACAGAGACCTCATGTTCCTGAAGCAAAACTTGGGCCTCTTGGGCTTCTCTAGCATCTCTAAAACCAATTCGTCCCATACCTGAGTCAATTTTAAGGTGAACAGTTAAACCTGATAAGTCTGACTCTGTGGCTATGAGTTTCTGGATCCATTCCAACCCAGCCACTGTCAAGGTAATATCAAAGTCCTTAGCCAATGAAAGAGATTCGACCTCAGATACACCTAAAATGAGAATTTTCTTAGCAATTCCTGCCTGACGAAGTTCCAGTGCTTCATCGATATTTGAAACGCAAAATCCTTCAACATCTGACTGGATAGCCGTCGCAACAGCGACCGCCCCATGACCATATGCATTAGCCTTTACAACCGCCCATTTGAGAGTCCCTTGTGGAATATGAGCTCCCATTTGCTGGATATTATAGCGGATCGCTCCTAGATCAATAAGAGCCTTGGTTGGTCTATGTGGACTTGTTTTCATGAGATTCCTCCAAAATTACACTTGCGGTTGCATATTGTTCAGTGTGGCTGATCGATAGCCAAATCTTACCATGAAAAGGAGCTTGGCTAAAATAAGGGGCGCCCTTCTCATCATTCATGACCTCTAAATCCTGAAAACTAAGCTTACCTATCCCTGTTCCCATAGCCTTGGCAAAAGCTTCTTTGGCAGACCAACGCCCTGCTAGATATTCTATTTTTCTGCGTCCTTTAAGTCCAGTAAAGCGTTCCATTTCCTTGACCGTCAATACACGCTGGGCAAAACTGTCTTTTCTTTCAACCGCTTCTTGTATCGAAGCTAACTCTTCGATATCAATACCATGTCCAACTATCATTTTTTTCATCAAAAGAAGTTGAGATACCCCCCAACTCCGTCCTTTTCACTTATTTTGTTAAGGTAGCGTAAATTTCTTCTACCAAGGCTTCTGTATGTTCCCAACCTAGACATGGATCTGTAATCGAACAACCAAAGATTTCTGGCTGATTTTGACGACCATCTGCCAAGTAGGACTCAATCATAAAACCACGGACTGTTTTCTTGATTTTCTCATTCCAATCACGATTGAGTAAAGTTTGTCGTACGATGCGAATTTGCTCTAGATATTGCTTTACCTGAATTGTCATGATTGGTATCAATGACAATAAAGGGATTTTTCCAAGCCCATTTTCTTATAACCTTGGATTGAGTTTAACAGGATTTCATAGTAAAAGTTGGGTTCATTTTTCCCATACTCATTTAAGGCCCCACGAAGGATGACGTGGGCCAAGGGATTACCAGATGTCTCAACTTCTTGTCCATGGTAAAGGAAGGTTTGCTTGTTTTGCGCCGCATAGATGGCATTGAACATGACCGACAAATTACCAGAAGTTGGATTTTTCATCCCAACCGGCGCATCAATCCCTGAAGCCACAAAGCGGTGCTCCTGGTCCTCCACAGAACGCGCCCCCACCGCATGGTAGCTGACCAAATCATCAACCAAAACGAGATTAGACGGGTAAAGCATCTCATCTGCTGTTGTCAATCCTGTTTCAGTAACGACCCGATAATGTAGCTGGCGAACAACCTGCAAACCATTAATCAGGCTCGGTGCTTTGGAAGTGTCCGGCTGGTGCACCAAACCCTTATAGCCATCTCCATTGGTACGTGGTTTAGCTGTATAAACGCGCATGACCATAAAAAAATCTTATCGGCCACTTTTTTTCTGTAAGTCCGACAAGCGACGAGCATACTCAAGGACTGCTTCTTCATTGTCAGAAGAACATGGCCCTATGACTAGTAGGATACGCTCATCCTTACCAGAGATGATCTCTGCTAATTCACGATCACGACTTTCCTTACGACTCAAAGCCTCTGCAGATAATTGTGTTTCTGCTTTTATCGCTTCAATGTCGATTTCTTGACCTTTTTCAATAAATGCCATTTTATTCTCCTAGTCTTTGATAGATTTCTCGAACCAAAGCTTCCGTATTTTTCCCAACCTAGACATGGATCCGTGATAGATTTACCAAAGACTTCTGGCTCATTTTTGACGTCCATCCTCTAGATAGGATTCAATCATAAATCCACGAACATATTTTTTTATCTTTTCATTCCAGTCGCGGTTAATCAAGGTTTGGCGAACGATACGGATCTGTTCCATGTATTGTTTTCCTGAATTATCATGGTTGGTATCGATGATGATAAATGGATTTTCAAGCCCCATCTCTTCATATTGGGCAATGGTGTCCACTAGATTATCGTAATAATAGTTAGGAATATTTTTCCCGTATTCATTGAGGGCTCCACGAAGAATAGCATGAGAGAGTGGATTTCCAGTCGTCTCGACTTCTTTCCCCAAGAAAAGGAAACTCTGCTTATTTTGAGCTGCATAAATACCATTAAACATGACATTGAGATTGCCAGATGTTGGATTTTTAAAGCCAGTTGAAAAATCTGCTCCACTAGCTACAAAACGGTGTTGCTGGTCTTCGACAGAACGGGCTCCAACCGCCATGTAGGAAATTAGATCATCTACCAAGGGAAGGTTCTCTGGATATAACATTTCATCCGCCGTGGTCATTCCTGTTTCAGAAATAACGCGATAATGCAGATGACGAACCGCCTTGATACCATTGATGAGGCTAGGCGCTTCTTTTGCATTCGGCTGATGAATCAAGCCCTTATAACCGTCACCATTTGTACGTGGTTTAGCAGTATAGACACGCATGACCATAAAGACACGGTCTTTGACTTCTTCTTGCAAGGCTGAGAGACGCTTAGCATACTCGAGGACTGCTTCTTCGTTATCAGATGAACATGGTCCAATCACCAAGAGAATACGCTGATCTTCACCACGAATAATCGCTTCAAGTTCTTGATCCCGTTGGTGTTTCTTGGCAAGGGCCTGACCTTCTAATTTAGATACACTACGAACTTCTTGGATATTAATTTTAGGGCTTTTTGCTGTAAATACCATGTTTCATCCTCCTTATAAAGCAAGCGGACGCCAAGTGAAAATTCACTTTTCACTAGGCATCCGCCTGAAAATCATTCAATCTTAACGTCGTTTTCCGTGACAGTTTTTAAACTTCTTACCTGATCCACATGGGCACAAGTCATTACGTTTGATTTGGCTGACATCCAAATCTGCAGGAAGGTCAGCTTGTTGGGCCGCAATATTTCGAGTTGCTGTCGTACTGATATGACGCTCTGCCTGTGGACGTTCTTGTTCATGAATCTGAGCTTTCATCATCAAACGAGTCACATCAAACTCAATCGAACCAATCATATCATTAAACATACGGAAGCCTTCTGCTTGATACTCTACGACTGGGTTGTTCTGAGCATAACCACGGAGACCAACAGCATTACGTAACTGGTCAAGGGCGTCGATATGGTCAGTCCATTTATTGTCAACCACACGTAGGATCAATACCTTCTGGAATTCCTTAACTGCTTCTTCATCTCTTAGCTTAGATACTTGGTTATTGTAAACAACCAAAGCACGTTGGAAGAGTTCTTCCTTGATTTCTTTATCTGACAAGCCTGACAAGTCTTCAAGAGAAATAGAGTCTTCTGGCAAGAGGTTGAATCTAGCAAAGTTGAGGATTGCTTCTAATTTTTCATCTTGTTTAGCACGAGCGTGGTTATCAACAACACGACCAATTGTGCGTCTAATCATGGCATGAATCTCAGGAGCAAGGTCACGATCAGCAGTGATAACATCGTAGCGTTGTGAGTAGATAATCTCACGTTGTTCACGCATGACATCGTCGTACTGAAGGACTTGTTTACGAGTATCGTAGTTATTTCCTTCAACACGTTTTTTTGAGCTGCTTCTACTTGACGGGTCAACATGCGAGATTCGATAGCTTCGTCAGACATATTGAGGCGTTCAAAGACACCCTTTCAAGCGTTCTGAACCAAAGCGTTTTCATCAAATCATCTTCAAGAGAAAGGTAGAATTGAGATTCACCTGAGTCCCCTTGACGACCTGAACGTCCACGAAGCTGGTTATCGATACGACGGCTTTCATGGCGTTCTGTACCGATGACACAAAAGTCCACCAAGTTCACGAACACCTTCCCCAAGTTTGATGTCGATCTCACGACCAGCCATGTTGGTCGCGATTGTAACTGCACCACGCTGACCAGCGTTCATGATAATTTGAGCTTCTTTATAGTGGTTCTTGGCGTTCAATACTTCGTGAGGAACTCCTGCAGCTACCAATTTCTTAGAAATGTAGTCACTGGTTTCAACTGCAACCGTACCAACCAAGACAGGCTGACCTTTTTGGTAGCGAGCTTTTACATCTTCGACAACAGCCTTAAACTTAGCTTCGATACTTGCATAGAGTAGGTCTGAGTGGTCGATACGTTGAACAGGACGGTTTGTTGGGATAGGAATAACACGAATATTGTAGATTTCACGGAATTCTTCTTCCTCAGTCTTACCTGTACCCGTCATACCTGACAATTTCTTGTACATACGGAAGAGGTTTTGGTAGGTAATAGAGGCTGATGTCTTGGTTTCATCTTGGATTGGCACACCTTCTTTAGCTTCAATCGCTTGGTGCAAGCCATCAGAATAACGACGACCTTCCATGGTACGACCAGTAAATTGGTCGACAATCAAGATTTCCTGCTCTTCGCTGACCACGTAGTCAATGTCGAGAAGCATGATGTAGTTAGCACGAAGGGCGTTATCGATAAAGTGAGTCAGAGCAACATTTTCAATATCGTAGAGGTTGCTTAGATTGAAGTAGCTTTCGGCCTTGTCAATCCCTGAATCTGATAGACCAATAGTCTTAGACTGAATATCAATGATATAGTCATCCTTATCCAAAGACTTCACAAAATGGTCAGCCATATGGTAGAGTTGACTGGTTTCAACTGCATTGGCTCCTGAAACGATCAAAGGAGTACGAGCTTCGTCAATCAAGATAGAGTCTACCTCATCGACCAAGGCGTAGTTGAGTGGACGTTGAACCATATTCTCCGCACGGACAACCATGTTATCACGGAGGTAGTCAAATCCGATTTCTGAGTTGGTTGAGTAAGTGATATCACACTCATAGGCTTCTTTTTTCTCCATTGGAGATTTTGCTGCCAAGTTAATCCCTACTGACAAGCCGAGCCATGAGTACAATTCACCCATCTCAGTCGCGTCACGTTCAGAAAGGTATTCATTGACCGTAACTACGTGAACCCCTTTGCCTGAAAAGAGCATTGAGGTATACAGGCATCGTCGCTGTCAAGGTTTTACCTTCACCTGTACGCATCTCAGGAACGTCACCATGGTGAAGAACGATACCACCCATAACCTGAACCTTATATGGGAAGAGACCAAGGACACGCTTAGCTCCCTCACGGACAACCGCAAATGCTTCATATAACAATGAGTCCAGTGATTCACCATTTTTTTGTAACGCTCTTTAAACTCTACCGTTTTTTTGCTTGCAATTCTTCATCGGTCAAGGCAGCCATCTGGTCTTCATACTTAAAAAAACCTTGTCAGCCATCTTCTCCAGACGACGAATCTCTCCTTTATCATTTTCGATGATTGATTTTTAATAAATTTTGCCATTTTTTTCCTTACTTTAAATTCTGAATATTTTAGAATGTTCTTTTTATTGTAGCATATTTGCCCATTTTTTTCAAGAAATATTCCGTTTTCCCTAAAGACGAAAAAAAGAGCCAATCTCTATGATTAGCCCCCTTAAAATTTCTCTTTCCAGCAAGGGTTTTTACTGAGATTTTTCCTCAGTCGATGCCAGCTGTCTTCTTGTCTAATCTCAGTTTGTTCATCTTTTTTAGACATTCAATAACTTTCCAGTCATTTACTAGGGACAATAAGATTAAGAGTAACCAAATACCCCACCTCGTTAAATCTCTAGGTTCTATCAAAAATAAAAGTAAACAGTGAAAAAGAAAAATACTGTAAAAAGCTAGACTAAACAAGGCTACTAGAGGCATATAAAACCAATAAAAAAATAGTAAAAGACAGAAAAGTACTTACTTCCTGGCTGTACCTTCCCTTGCCAACGAAAGAAGTAAAAGTAGGGTCTCAAAAATCAAGAATTTTAATAGTTTTTTTCCATCCCCTTACCTCTCCAACGATTTCCTTATTTTATGGCTCTATAATATTTGTAGTGGGTAAATCCCCTATAGATATTATGGAGTCTATTTTGTTAGAGAAAAAGTTCCATAAGATCTATAATGAAAAGCGACCAAACTCTCATTAGAAAGAATCATATGGAACAATTACATTTTATCACAAAAACTACTCGATATTAAAGACCCTAATATCCAGATTCTAGATATCATCAACATGGATACTCACAAAGAAATCATCGCTAAACTGGATTATGAGGCTCCATCTTGTCCTGATTGCGGAAGTCAAATGAAGAAATATGACTTCCAAAAAAACCGTCGAAAATTCCTTACCTCGAAACGACTGGTATGCCTACTAGAATCCTCCTTAGAAAACGCCGTTTCAAGTGCTATCAGTGCTCGAAAAATGATGGTCACCGAGTCCTCTCTCGTCAAGAAAAAAATCACCAAATTCCTCGTATTATCAATCAAAAAAATTGCGCAAAAAAATTGATTGAAAAAGACTTCTATGACTGATATTGCCCATCAGCTTTCCATTTCAACTTCAACTGTTGTTCGCAAGCTCAATGACTTCCGTTTTAAACATGACTTTAGCCGACTTCCTGAGATTATGTCTTGGGACGAGTATTCTTTTACCAAGGGAAAAATGAGTTTCATTGCACAAGATTTTTGACAATCTCAACATCATCACTGTTCTTGAGGGCAGAACACAGGCTATCATCCGAAATCACTTTCTGCGCTACGAGCGAGCTGTTCGTTGTCAGGTGAAAATCATTACGATGGATATGTTTAGCCCTTACTACGATATTGCCAGTAAACTTTTTCCTAACGCTAAAATCGTTCTCGACCGCTTTCACATTGTCCAACATCTCAGCCGTGCTATGAGTCGTGTCCGTGTCCAAATCATGAATCAATTTGAGCGAAAAATCCCATGAATACAAGGCCATCAAACGCTACTGGAAAACTCATTCAACAGGATAGTCGTAAACTGAGTGATAAACGATTTTATCGCCCTACTTTTTCGTATGCACTTAACGAATAAAGAGATTCTAGACAAGCTTTTTGAGCTATTCAGAAGAGTTGAAACATCACTACAATCTATATCAACTCTTTCTTTTTCACTTTCAGAACAAAGGAACCTGACAAATTTCTTCGGACTTATTGAGGACAATCTAAAAGCAGGTTCATCCTCTTTTTCAGACTGTCTTTAAAACCTTTTCTAAAGGATAAAGAGAAGATTGTCAACGCCCTTCAACTACCCTATTCCAACGCCAAATTGGAAGCGACCAATAATCTCGTTAAACTTATCAAACGAAATGCTTTTTGGTTTTAGGAACTTTGACAACTTTAAGAAACGAATTTTTCATCGCTTTGAATATAAAAAATGGAGAGGACAACGATTGTCCTCTCCAGATGTTAGCTTTTTATTCAACCCACTACAGTTGACAGAGAGCCTATTTTTATTATAGCAAAAATCTGGAAATATCTTTCCAGATTCTGCTTTTTATTTCCGTTTTCTTGCAATCAAATGAATCGGTGTTCCTTCAAAGACAAAGGCCTTGCGAATTTGATTTTCCAAGAAGCGCAGGTAAGAGAAGTGCATGAGTTCTTCTTCGTTGACAAAGATGACAAAGGTCGGTGGTTTGGTTGCCACTTGTGTCGCATAGAAAATCTTGAGACGTTTCCCTTTGTCGGTCGGTGTTGGATTGATGGCAATGGCATCCATAATCACATCATTCAAGACAGCTGATGGAATACGGGTATTTTGACTCTCGCTGATTTGCTTAATCATCTCAGGCAGCTTGTGGAGACGTTGCTTGGTCAAAGCTGAAACAAAGATAATCGGTGCGTAAGGCAGGTATTGGAACTGCTCACGGATATCTTCCTCCCAGTTTTTCATAGTGTGGTTGTCTTTTTCAAGAGTATCCCACTTATTGACCACGATAATCATCCCTTTACCAGCTTCGTGGGCAAATCCGGCGATACGCTTGTCATACTCACGAATACCTTCCTCGGCATTGAGAACCATCAAAACTACATCTGAACGGTCAATAGCACGCATAGCACGCATAACCGAGTATTTCTCAGTATTTTCATAGACTTTACCTGACTTACGCATACCAGCCGTATCAATCATGGTAAACTCTTGACCGTCAGCATCTGTAAAATGGGTATCAATGGCATCACGAGTGGTACCAGCGACAGGGCTGGCAATGACGCGATCTTCTCCCAAAATGGCATTAATCAAGCTAGATTTTCCAACATTTGGACGACCAATCAAGCTGAATTTAATAACATCTGGATTTTCTTCTTCAACTTCATGTGGGAGGTTTTCCACAATAGCATCCAGCACATCCCCTGTCCCGATACCATGGACAGATGAGATAGGCAGCGGTTCACCCAAACCGAGAGCATAGAAATCATAGATATCATTTCGCATCTCAGGGTTATCCACTTTGTTAACTGCAAGGATAACTGGTTTATGAGTTTTATAAAGTTTACGGGCAACGTATTCGTCCGCATCTGTAATTCCTTCTTTACCAGACACGACAAAGACGATGACATCTGCTTCTTCCATGGCAATTTCTGCCTGGTGCTTGATTTGTTCCATGAAAGGCGCATCGACATCATCGATCCCCCCAGTATCAATCATACTAAAAGAACGGTTAAGCCACTCACCCGTGGCATAAATACGATCTCGCGTTACACCTTCAACATCTTCTACGATTGAGATGCGCTCTCCCGCGATACGGTTAAATAGGGTTGATTTCCCAACATTGGGACGTCCCACAATGGCAACAGTTGGTAAGGCCATGTTTTCTCACTTTCTACAATAACTTCTTCTGCTCAAGATTTTCTCGAGTCGAGCTTGGTTCTGGATTGCCGAATTGCTCTGCTAAACGTTGACTCCAAGTTGTAGTCGCACGCGCACCTGCATATTCAGTCTGTACACGGTCATAGGCTTCGATTGCCTCAGTTGACTGCTCTTGGTATTCTTCCTCAAAGACAACATTCTCAAGTGGCAATCTTGGTTTTACATCATGTTTTTGATTTGGCACACCTAGTGCAATCCCAAATACTGGATAGGTATAGTCAGGAAGCTTGAACAATTCTGCTAATTCAACAGACTTGTAACGCACCAAACCGATAATTACTCCGCCATAGCCTAGGCTTTCTGCCGCAAGCAAGGTATTTTGCCCAGCAAGCGCAGCATCTACTGAAGTGATGAGGAGTCCTTCCACCCCTTGAGGTTGGAAAACATCCGTATGGAGACGAGCCCCTTTTTCTGCACGGTTTAGATCACCAACAAAGAGTAAAAATGCTGCAGACTGGCGAATCGCTTCCTGAGGAACTAGCTCAAATAAGGCGTCCTTCTTTTCTTGACTTCTGACAAGAATGACCGAGTAGGATTGGAAATTTTTCCAAGAAGAAGCCATTTGGGCAGCTGCCAAGATCTCATTCAAGTCTGCTTGGGGAATCTCTTGCTCTTTAAATCTACGCACTGAAGTGTGAGCCTTCATTAATTTGATTGTTTCTGTCATCGGCGGTTTTCTCCTTCAAGTCTTGTTTCCTCTGCTAAATAACGAATGCGTTCCATGACGCGTCTAGCTTCCCAGGTTTCGTCATTTCCGTTTTTTCCTTTAGCGAAATGCTTCTCCAAATCTTCAAAGTTGAAGTTGGAGGTGAAAAAGGTCGGTAAATCTTCCTGCATGCGATATTGGAGAATGACCTGCAGAATCTCGTCACGCACCCAAGCTGTTGATTGCTCGGCACTCAATATCATCTAAAAATCAAGACTTCAGCCAGCTTAATCTCATCCACCAAGGTCTTGACATTCCCATCACCAATGGCATTTTTGACATCGATGACAAAGCTCGGATAGTGGAGGAGAGTTGATGAAACACCACGTTTTTGACAAATCATGAGCTAGGGCAGCCACCATGAAACTTTTACCCACACCAAAGTCTCCATATAAGTACAGACCTTTTCGAATAGCTGGATATTGCTCCACAAAGGCTAGGAGCTTTTCAAAAACTGGCAAGCGCCCCAAATCATCCAAATCTACTTGAGCTAGGCTAGCTTTTTTAAGACTAGCTGGAAGATTGATTAGCTTGAGACGGTTTTTAATCGCCGCTTCTTTCTCTGCCGCGATTAGCTCTGGAGTCTCTTCATAAGAGACATCTGCATAGCCATGGTTCATGACTAGGATAGGCTTGTAGCCACGCGCGATATAGTCTGTATCTCCTCGGAGGAACTTATCTCTCTCAGTGATGTATTGGTTAAACTTGGAAATACTACGGTTTAACTCCTCCTGACTGAGAGATTCTTTCTGGATAAAGGCCGCAACATCAGGGTCTTTCACAATTTGCTGGACCAAATCCTGATACTGAAATCGGCTTGGTTGACGCTTGAGTACGTCTCCGACACTTTCCATCTAGTCTCCTCCTTTTTCTAATCGAGCTAACATTTCTTTTTTCTTACGTTCTAGTTCTAAGCGAGTTTCTTCGCTGGTTTCATTCTTATATTCAGGATTGCTCCATTTAGGCACATTGGTTTTTGCTGGGGCAGTCTGATTCTGCTTTTGCGTTTTTGCCTTTTGGCCACGTTCACGAATACGGAGGACAGCCTCCTCGGCACTACGGATATTTTGATAGGCGTAGTCATTAGCCACCTTCATGGCGTATTTTTCATTGATATTGGCCGAATCAACCTTATTAAAGGTCAGGAGCAAGATAACATTGATCACTTCATCCAGCAAGCCCAAGGCAGCCATCTGCTGAAGCAGGTCCCGTTCAGTCTGGGTAATACTTCCTTTGCGTGTCTGCTTGATTTCAGCAAGGAACTGCAAGGCTGTCTTTTTCTTAGCCTCTCGGATAATGGTTGCTTCCTTGGGACTAAAGTCAGAAGTCACAGGCTTTTGCGCTATCTTTTCACGGATGCGTTTGACAGAAATCACTTGCGACACTGCTGTCGCTTTGGCTACTTGATAGGTCTCAAACCAGGTCCACTTCTGCTCGTCTGCTATTGCAAACAAGGCCAAAACATCCGAAGTCTCATCTTGAAAACGAAGACCGTCACGAGCCATGAGCTGACGGAAATGCTCCAAATCAAAATCATCTGCTGCTGGCTGACTGCCAAAGGTTTCTTGACTCGCAGACTCAGATAACTGAGGAAAGATTTGACTCAAGGCCACCGTGATCGGTTCCCCTTCAACACCTTCCTGTCTCATGGCTGCAACCGCACTATCCCCAATCATTTTTTCTAACAAGGTCCGATAAACTGTATGTTGTAAAAATTCTTGAGTTGATAAGGGAGGATGGATTAACAGGGTATAGGACTCCCCCTGCTGATAGAGGGTCACCAATTTCATGGCTGTTAGAGTTTTAAAAGCCTTTAAAAGGGTATCCATCCCAAAATTCAGATGATTGAGCATAGCTGCAAAGAGGTGTTCCTTTTGACCACCATCCCAAAAAGTCACAGCATAAAGATAGAGGCTCAGCGCCTCCTGACCGATAATCGGGAGGTAGCACTGCACCATTGATGAGGTATCTTGCGACACCCGATTATTCTTTACAAAAGAAAAACGGTCATTTGGCTTCATTTATTTTTCCTTTTTCTTTTTAGAGGATTGTGTGATCTGCTGGAGTAGGCTTTCAAGCTCACTCACATCCTTAAAGCTACGGTAAACACTGGCAAAACGTACATAAGTAATCTCATCTAACTCTGCCAACTCTTCCATAACCAAAGAGCCAATAACCTCACTCTGAATTTCATTTTCATTGCGACTACGGAGTTTTTGTTCGATGCGATTGACCACCATGCCAATTTCATCACTAGACACTGGACGTTTCTGGGCTGAGCGAATAATCCCGTTAAAGATTTTATCTCTTGAAAATTGTTCCCGTGTACCATCTTTTTTGACCACAACCAGTGTTCTCTCTTCTACACGTTCATAGGTTGTAAACCGATGCTGACACTCTTCACACTCACGTCTTCTTCTGATTGTATTTCCTTCTTCAGCCTGGCGACTATCGATCACACTTGATTTTGTAGCGCCACATTTTGGACAACGCATGCCTTTCCCTCCTTGTCGTTTTCTTTTCATTATACCATTTTTTAAGAGATTCCCAAAATAATTCTCCTTTTGGCTTGACAAGTTTTTTGTTTTGTTGTATTATTGAATTAACACAAAGGTAATTAGAAAGGAGATCGTGATGTCTTGGACATTTGATAACAATAAACCCATTTATTTGCAGATTATGGAGAAAATCAAATTACAGATTATTTCCCATAAACTCGAGCCCAATCAACAGCTTCCAACCGTTAGAGAATTGGCTAGCGAGGCAGGTGTTAATCCCAACACCATCCAGCGCGCCCTAGCGGACTTGGAGAGAGAAGGCTTCGTTTATACCAAGCGGACGTCAGGACGCTTTGTCACAGAGGATTTGGACTTGATCCTCCAATCCCGTAAGCAACTGTCAGAAGAACAGCTGCAACAGTTTGTAACAGGCATGGTAGAATTTGGTTATGAAAAAGAAGAACTACCGACTGTTTTGAGAGATTATATTGAAGGAGTTTAAACTATGACTTTGTTAGCATTAGAAAATGTGTCAAAATCCTATGGAGCAAGCCCTGCTCTTACAAATGTTTCCCTTGAAATTCCAGCTGGAAAAATCGTTGGCCTCCTTGGCCCAAACGGTTCTGGAAAAACAACCTTGATTAAACTAATCAACGGCTTGCTACAGCCAGAGGAAGGACGTATCCTTATCAATGGCATGGAACCAAGCCCAGCAACTAAAGCGATTGTTTCTTATCTCCCTGATACGACCCTACCTCAACGAGCAGATGAAGGTCAAGGAAGCTCTCACTTATTTCAAGACCTTCTACCAAGATTTTAATCTGGAACGTGCTCAAGGTCTCCTTCGTGACCTTGGTATTGATGAAAATAGCCGTTTCAAGAAACTCTCAAAAGGGAACAAAGAAAAGGTTCAGTTGATCCTTGTCATGAGTCGTGATGCTCGTCTATACGTGCTTGATGAACCAATCGGGGGTGTAGACCCAGCAGCTCGTGACTATATCTTGAACACCATCATCAACAACTACTCTCCAACTTCGACTGTCTTGATTTCGACCCACTTGATTTCAGATATTGAACCAATCTTGGATGAGATTGTCTTCCTCAAGGACGGAAAAGTCGTCCGTCAAGGAAATGTTGATGATATTCGCTATGAGTCTGGAGAGTCTATCGACCAACTCTTCCGTCATGAATTCAAAGCCTAGATAAAGGAGATTATTATGTTTTGGAATTTAGTTCGTTATGAATTTAAAAATGTTAACAAATGGTATTTAGCCCTCTATGGTGCTGTGTTGGCTCTTTCTGCCCTTATCGGGGTTCAAGCAAGGTCTTATAACGATATTCCTATCAAAGAAAGTCAACCTATTCTACTTATTTTTCTAGCACTCGTGTTTAGTGGCTT